>CENT01097692.1_pt1 | contig 16621 bp, 15 predicted proteins | sample 530141 | NCBI WGS metagenome assembly CENT01 (sample SAMEA2591074, study PRJEB7988) | marine metagenome | isolation source: saline water (ENVO:00002010), including | reverse complement strand
AGGCGCTGGCCGAGATAGCCAATGCCAGCGGTCGGGACGATGCAAAAGGCATTATCGCGGACCCGGGTACCGCGGAAGGTTGCCGGACCATCATCGAACAGCTGCCCGAGGTGGATGTTCTGGTCAACAACCTGGGTATTTATGGCGGCGTTCCATTCTTCGATATCGACGATGCTGCCTGGGAAGAGATTTTCCAGGTCAACGTGATGAGCGGTGTTCGACTTGCCCGGCATTACGCAACTGGCATGAAGGCTCGGGGCTGGGGGCGTATCCAGTTCATCTCTAGTGAATCGGCGTTGAATATTCCATCGGAGATGGTGCACTACGGGGTGAGCAAGGCGGCGCTTCAAGGTGTATCCCGGGGTCTCGCCAAGGTTCTTGCCGGAACCGGTGTGACCGTGAACAGCATCCTTCCCGGTCCGACCCGTACTGAAGGAGCCAAAGCCATGATGGCTGACCTGGCGGCTGAGCGGGGAGTCTCCCCGGAAGCAATGGAAACCCTGTTCCTGGACGAAAACCGGCCTTCCACGCTGCTCCGACGTTTTGCCGAACCGGAAGAGGTCGCCAGCCTCTGTGTCTACGCTGCGTCTCCCCAGGCCAGTGCCACCACAGGCGCCGCCCTGCGTGTTGAAGGTGGCATTGTGGAAAGCATTGCCTGAAATCGCCGGCCGGGACCACCCGGCCGACTCACCCACTGACAGTTGTTTTTTGAGGGAGGCATCATGAGTCTTCAGAAGAAACCCCTTGGGAAGTCCGGTTTGGAGATAGCCCCACTGGTATTTGGCGGAAACGTGTTTGGCTGGACAGCCGATGATAACCGCTCTTTTCAGCTACTCGATCGGTTTGTGGAGCAGGGCTTCAGCGCCATTGACACGGCCGACGTATATTCTGCGTGGGCACCGGGCCTTGAAGGTGGCGAGTCGGAGGCAGTTATCGGACGATGGCTGAAAAAGCGGGGACGTCGTGATGACGTCATTCTCATGAGCAAAGTCGGTATGCTGGAGCGTCGTAAAGGGCTATCTGCAGCCAACATCGAAGCTGCAATTGAGGATTCCCTGTCACGTCTGGGCACCGATTACCTCGATGTATACTTCGCCCACATTGATGATCAGGAAGTCCCCTTGGAGGAAACATTGGGCGCGTTTGACCGGCTGATCAAGGCCGGTAAGGTGCGGGCCATCGGCGCCTCCAATTATTCGTCCGATCGATTGGAACAGGCGCTGGCCGTGTCTCGTGATCATGGGTTCGCGCGCTATGAGCTGATCCAGCCCCTCTACAACCTGCATGACCGGGCCGATTTCGAGTCGTCGCTGGCGAAAGTCGCCAGCGAGCACAATCTTGGCGTGGTGAGCTACTTTTCTCTGGCCAGTGGATTCCTGACTGGCAAATACGCTCAGCTTTCAGACCTGGAAGGCAACCCTCGGGCTGACTTTCTCAACGGTTATTTCAGCGATCGTGGTCAGCGCATTCTGGATACCCTGATGGCCGTTTCGCAGGAGGCTTCAGCAAAACCATCCCAAGTGGCATTGGCCTGGCTGCTCCACCAGCCAGAACTGACCGCACCGATTGTCAGTGCAACATCGCTGTCTCAACTGGATGAGATATTGGCTTCGGTGAAATTGTCACTACCGGAAGAGATGCTTTCCAGGCTGGACGCCGCCAGTAGGCAGTGATATGAAGATGAGGCTGGAATGAGTGTGCATTCTGGCTTCATCCTCTTTGGTAACACCTTCAATGGTAATGAAACCCGCAATACGGAGAACCCAATCATGATCCACGATTCTCGTGAGCGGTATGGCGCTCTCACCAAACTGCTGCACTGGTCGATGGCCCTACTGGTGTTCTGGCAACTGCTCAAGTTTGGTGATCGAATCTTCGACGGAGAACACTGGGTCGGACAAACGCTGGTGCCCTGGCATGTCTCTATAGGTTCGCTGATGTTGCTGCTGATTCTGGTACGCTTGGCCTGGGCCGCTGGCCAGCGTCATCAGCGCCCGCAGCAAGATCCGGCGCAGGCTCTGCTGGTCAAGGCCGGTCATGGGGCGTTGTATCTTGGCCTGTTGCTGATGCCGATAACCGGGGTAATGGTCATGCTGGGTGGTGGCCACGGGATTACGGCTTTCGGTATCGAGCTTTTTGCTGAAGGCGAGGAAATTGCCTGGGCCCAAGCCCTGGGACAGCTCCATTCGCCAATCGCATGGATTTTGACCGTTTTGATTGTTGGTCATATTGGTATGGCACTGATTCATCACTTCGTGAAAAGAGACGATACGCTTAAACGTATGGTGTGATGAGGCAATCTCCAAAACCAAAAATTCTCGTTATTTCGCGACTTGATTGCGGAAACTCCGAATAGATCAATGAGGCAAACGGTTATTAGGCTAACTATATCTTAAGCTATCCAATTTTGTCGGAGGTCAAGTGCATCAGCTCTTATCCAGAGTAAAAAGTCGATCAGCTGCAATCCGGTTTCTGCTATCGCGGGCACAGTTCAAAGAGTGCTTTGCCGTAGTTAATCAGCCTGGCTTCAGGAACTCGGCACTGGCCGGACTACAGGTGGCTATCGCGGCGCTGGTTGTGCTTCCGCTGATCGAGCTATCCGACTTTTCGCACCTGATTGGATTTGCTTCGCTGGGTACATTGGTGGCTTTGTTTGGCCGTTTTGCGGCCCCGGAACGCCGGGGCTTTACGGTTTTCCTTTGTTTGCTCTGCCAAACCGCAACCGTTTTTGTGATGTCCCTGGTGGCCTGGCTGGAGTTGCCCATGGTTGGTCAGCTGGCCATTCTGGCGCTGTTGTGCGGTACGCTGTTTTACATCGTCACCGTTGGTGATTTCGGTCCGCCAGGTGCATTGATCTTCATATTCGCCGCCAGCGTTTCAATGGGCCAAGTGGATACCTTTGCCTCTGTCCTCGAACGTACGACTGCGACCGCAGTGGCCGCTGCTCTTGCCTGGCTAGTGGTGATGATCACCGACGTGTTCCGCCACGATACACCGGCGGCACAGGATTGGTTCAAAAGCCGGCCCGCCAGTCACAAGTTGATCGCCGTCGCGCGCATGGTGTTGGGCTCTGCCGTGGCGGCTTATGTTGCTTATGCGTTTGGCGGTCAGCACGCCGGTTGGGCGGCCATGGGCGCTGTAGCCGTGTTACAGGGTAGCCATTTGCATATCAGTATGAGCCGAGCCCTACAGCGCACCATAGGCAACGTACTCGGCGCTCTCCTTGTGGCTTTGGTGCTGCTAAGCCAGCCCTCTGTGTGGACCATTATTGGGCTGGTGGCGTTACTGTCGTTCGCTACCGAGACCATCATCGGATCGAATTATGGACTGGGCCAGGTTCTGGTTACGCCCATGGCTCTGTTTATGAGCTATCTGGCGGCACCAGACCTTGCTGGCATGGCGATGGTGCAGGAGCGGGTAGTAGATACTCTCATAGGGACCGCTGTCGGGATCTGTTTTGCGATTCTGTTTTCGACCCTGGACGACCGAGCTCATTTGCTAACTCATCACATAAATCGCGGAAGGTAAGTTGCAGTCACGGGCTGTTGGTTCTCGAACGCCTATCAAAACCTTGGTCTGTCCCAGATGCAAGAGAGCCAGTTTATGGGTAGTTCATAGGCCCTGAGTATCACTGAGAATGAATCGGACGCGGCGTTTTGGATTAGAGACCGCAATACGAGTGTGGGTTTAAGAATACGAGCGGGAGTGCCAGTTACTGGATCGGGAAAGAGATCACGGCGGCTTCAGTTGACCGATTCAATAAGCTCCCTTGTCACCACATCTTGGGGCTGATCTCAGCATAAATACAACCTTCCCTCATCACTACTATGTGGTTGGCACAGCGACAGGCGTTGGCGAGATCGTCGATAGCTATGGCAATGGTTTTGCCCCCGGCGACTCAGTTCCCGGATAAGATCGAACCCCTCGACCTAGCGGCCAAGATCCAGGGCTAAGGTCGGTTCATCGGGAAGGACCAATTGCGTTTCCTCGACAACGGTCATGGTAATCCAGACCCTTTGCTTCGGGCCTCCGGATAGCGCGTCCAAAGGGCGCTCTATCGGTTCTGACATGTTCACAACCCCGACTGAATCCGAGAATTACCCCTTTAAGCACGACATGCCCCTCAGCCTCAATGGACTTACCCCGATGCGTGTGACACACCGTAGCCTCAAATTGAACCCCTCGGACTCGGCCCTGAATGTTCGCTTTGCGACCCGAGCGGCCAAATTGTGGTAGCACCATTTGGGTAGCAAATCGGAAAAGCGTAACCTGCTATGCGTCATTGAATATCATGAGCTTACCGGAATATTACGTATAACCGGAGGGCTAAAAGCGTGACACCCTCCCGGCCTTCAACCGCTCAATCTCATCCAGAAGCTCTTCGATAGTCGAATTCTGCGCCGCCACAATAGAACTCAGGCGATCAATCTGCTTGCGATAGTCTGCGATCTTCTGCTTATCGGTTCTTGCCCTGTTGTCTGTAGTACGCTTGCTGCTCCTCTTTTGCTCCGACTTAGAAGTTATGTAGGCTTGAACCTCAAGTATCAGCAAAGGGTACCTGTCCTTTTTCAAAGCTGAGGGATCTCGTCCCGCTTCTCTCGCAACGTTGTTTTGGGTAACAGCTGCCCCCAAAGGAAGGCGGATTGTCTTACCTTTTTTCAGCCGATCAAATGCATCCCTGAACTCTTGCTCTGCCGATTTCTTAACCGTTGACGACACTGAGATACACCTCTATCGCATAGATTTCTTTTTTCAAAGCGTTGAAACGTGGACTCTCGGAGGTCAGCGACTCGATTTTCTTTTCGTGAGCAGCCTTTAGTCGTCTCAAGGCTGGCCCATTTTCACGCTTAAAAATCGCATCTGTGCAGATGCCTCCGCCATCAGCCCCAGCACACTGCGCCATTGACTCAATACCACCATACTCACAGACCCCAGCCTTCATGCAGAATCCGGCCAGTGTGCGCCGACAACCAATATCGCCTTTGGCTATTAACTTCGTAAGCTGTTTTTCCTCCCCAGCTTCTACAAGATTGACAACCTTAATCGGGATCATCTGCTTAGAATGAGGGCGCACATTCTCAAAGCTATCTTCCACCACACTTGCAATCTGCCGGTAAATTGCCTTGTAGGACTCGACTATGACGGAAGTTTCAGCATCCGAGTTGAGTCTCAAATTAGTGAAATTGCGGCCATAGTAAAGCGTCATTTTTTGACTCACATGCTTCATGAGCCACTGTAAGCTTTGATCAGAAACCATGTTGGAGGCGAACATATTGACGTTGGTGGTGCGTCGCAACTGATGCGCCGCTAAAGGCCATTGAAGCCCGATGCCAAATCCTTCTCTATTGCCAATATTCGGGGTCATAGACACCGCAATTTTCCAATCCTCTTCTGTCACTGCCATCTCTTCTGGATCGAAAAAAAGCGGATAGCGATCAATGAAGGGACCCAGCCTTAATTGCCCTATAAGTTCGTTCTTGGAGTTTCGGTTGTTACCCTTTACTGGAAGCCACGGCTCCGTTCCGGCCAACGCGAGCGGCACAGAAGAACTATCCCATTCAGGCGCAGACTCACCCCCTGGGAAATACTTCAGCCTCCATTTAGCAATGGTGCTCGCCGCATCAACAGCCTTCTTAACGGTGCTGGGCACAACCCATCGAGCATCATCATCAGGATCAGTTTTCGTGGTTTCCCCAACCAACATTGCGATATCCCCCAACCTCTCGTCACGCTCGATGAGAAAGCAATCAGACCTGAGCGAGTTCACCTCATTCAGGCGCTGAAGGGAGAAGCTCATGATGTAAAATAGAGCCGCCTCTTTAACCATATTGAGATAGGCCGTAAAGCGGGTACTCCTGTAGATGAGAGGCGGTACGCCCAGCCATTTCTCGAAAAGCCCTGAAAGTCCATACTCCACAGAAAATCCTTCAAACCCTCCTGCAAACAGCACTCTTTTTTTGTAAACGTGCGGCTCATAAAAGGGTGAATGGTATTTAACATCCTTTACGCAAGAGGCGTTATACGTATACGCTTCTGATAACCAGCTGAATGCGCTTCCCAGCGCTTGCTCATGCTCGAAAAAATCGTCCAGGCACTCATTCAACCTCTTAACCTGGTACGCCCATATTCTGGGTGGAATATATGGAGTTTGAACCTTCTCATGACCTTTTATCTGCGACGCCAGGAGCGCCAAACCTCTCCCTCCGAATACCTCAAAGCCAAGAACATCTGATTGCAATCTCAATCTATGTAGAAAGTTGACGTAAACCTTAAAACTGGCGCACTGAAGAGCATCAGCAATCTCCTGATGAATCGCCGGAAACCTCTCAACGTCCGAGATCAGCACTCCCTTACTATCGCAGACGCTTGCAATCTTTGTCAGGGCTCCAAACGAGTAAACACAACTCCTAATTCGCCCAGGAAAAAGTCGCGGATGATAAAGCACCAAGAGCACAACCTGCTTGACAAGAAAGACATTCTCATCAGAAATCCCGTCCTTTTTAAAATTGAAGGTCGCAGAGCGCTCGAACGCCCGAAAGTCCCAGAAATCATCACCATATAGGGACAGCGGGGCACCTTCGCTGTCGACCGATACCGCCCAATCTCTGGGTGGCGGAAAGCATGGCGGTCGATACAACGGCGAGTCGACCGTAACCAACGTGGATGGCGACATAAAGCGCAAAGTGTCAGCGTTCATTACTGCTCCAGAAGCTCAATAATTGGGGCCCAATTAGGGTGGTAATCACCCTCTTCAATCCGCTCCTGCGCTTCTGACACCCAGCCAGCACGCCTGGAACTAGAGTTCTTAAACCACGACAATTTTTCGGATAACCGATCAACTACGACGTCAGAGGGCACCTCTTCACGACTCAGCGTCATGCTTGCCTCAATCGTCTTGAGATGCCGAAAGGAGGAAATGGACCAGATATAGTCTTCACTATCTACATCGCGATGATGCTTGCACCACAGGCAACCAGATGGATTGACACAGTTAGGTTCAACTATCCCCCCAGGTCTATCGGCCACCGATTCTGGGTCACCATTGCAACTGCTGGAAATCACCGACGCCTTGAGATCCTTTTGCTTGATAGGGTCGTGCTTGCTCCAAAACCGGGCAACCTCAACCATAGCTCGCTGCTGACTAGGTCGCTCGTATTGGTCCTTTAACACCTCCCGAGTATGCTGAGCCATATCTGCCGTTAATTCAGGGTCTCCTGAGCGGCGCAAAAGCCAATTCCCCCTGGTGTTTCTCAGTTCTCGTGGTGTAACCCAAGCAAGTCCATGTGCTACAAATAACTGCCGAAACGCCACAAAGTGAGTAAGCCCCGTTCTCGACACACTCTCTCCCTTGCCATAATTATCAAACTGAGGGAAAAAGTTTGGAGAATCAGGAAAGAAATGGTTCACAAAGGCTCGAAATCGCTCAAGAAAGGGCTTGTAACACTTGTAAATTCGAAAGCTTACCTCACCTCCTCTCCTGTTCTTGTAACACCTTACCTGCCAGCTATCGCCGAGCGGCTTATACTTCAAGGCTCCGCGCCCCAACTCTCTAGCCTGAGTCAAATTCATGCCTGTCTGAGCAAGGAAAATCAGAAACTCTGCCTGGACTCGCAGGTTCACCAGGTGCCACCTTTTCGCTCCGCCCCTCCGGGGAGAAATATCACTGACCGCCTCTCGTCGCTTTAACGCTTCCCGATAGAGGACCTTTTTCTGATATGCCCAGCCAGGCTTGGGAGTAGCTGCCAACTCAAGCTCTTGCAATCCCGCATGGAGCAACACCTCATTGCCCTCAACCAGACCGGCTCGGATTGGGATCTCTAGGGGCAGGGGCCCATAAACAGCTTCCTTAGACAATCCTTCCGCGATATCGACCAGGAAATTCCCCTGCTTGAAGGTAGCCTCCAAGTTTTGCTTCTCAGCAATCCGACTGACCGCTTTTGGCGCTTCCTTGACGGCACGAAGGCGAGTCCTATTAATGAGGCGGACGGTTTCCGGTATGGAAAGAATGGAACCAAAAATCGACGACAGCGTCGCAGCCTTTATGTAGGCTGACTTCGGGCTCAACTTCGAACCCTTCTTCCTAGACTTAATGAACAAATACTCGGCGTACTCCAGGAAGTTGAATTCCAGCTTTGCAAGACTGAACGAGTGCTGGCCCTCATCCAGGAATCTCATAAATCCCACGAACGTAGCAAGGTAATGAGGCACCGACTTCTCCGATCGGCCAGCGTAAAGTCTATTCTCAAGCTCTTCTTTAACAGCTTGTAAAAGCTCCAACCTCTCTGTTCGAATCGCCCCTAGCGCTCCCACGGCAATTTTTTTGAACGCCAAATCCGCTCTCAAGCTCGCGCCGCCCCGATAAAGGAACCGTGTTAAATCTGACCTTGAACCATATCGGGGCGCATTCTCCTTATCTAGATACTGGATCAACAAATCAGGCGTCGTCATTGAATGTAACCTTATCGATTAATGTTTCGACGTTGCCAACTTTGCCGACATACAAATTGAAAAATTCGTCCGACAGCGCCTCCTTTACAGGCTCTTTTTCGATGAACTTCACATATTTCCAAGTTGTCGCCTCATCCTTGTGGAGCATGGCATCCCTAACAAAAACGATGGCATCGACCTGGCTCGGAAGGGCGCTCATTGCGAGTCGCATTAACTGGGTGCCAAAAGTGGCTCGTGTTTGGTGAAATTTAAAATCCCTAAATTGATCAAGCCCTGCCTCAGCCAGCTTTTCACGCAGGTAGCTGATTAGTTTTGTAAAGGACGTCTCGGAGTAGGCGTTTCCTCGCTCAGACAGAAACAGCAAGGTTCGATCTTCTTCGGAGGCCCTCGCCTGTCGACCAAGGCGTCGCGCTGAATAAGCATATCGCTCAAGCTGACGAACAAGCTCGGCAGGAAAGAGCAGCGCACCACTCACATCGTACTTGGTTTCAACACCTGTTCCAGGCCCCACCGCAATGCGCTTCATTGAGGGAATTGTCGGATCATCCAGGGCGTTATCGATGCTTGATAGACGCAGGGTGCGAATGGTCTCACTCCGAGCCCCAGTAAAGAAGCCAATCATGGTCATCAGGTAAAGCTCTACTTTCCCACGCTCGAAAAGAAAAGTAAGTAGCGCCGCTCGATTCTCATCCGTTAGAGGGGTCAGCCCATCCTCCAATGCCGCACCAACCCGCCTTCGATTCGGAATGGCCAACTCGCTTGAAGTCACAGACATCGTCCGAGAGAAGCCGACAGAGGTATAGAACTGGATCGTTTTAGACTGATCCTCCCACATGGACTTACGGTCAACCCAGCCATAAACCTGGGCCCAGCGGTAGAATTGAATGATCGCGCCCATTCTCGATGTGGCGGTGCTGGAGCTAACCAATCCGGCCTTCCGCTGTTCAATGAGAAATCCTCGGTACTGGAAAAGACAACGATCTTTCTTTCTCTTCGGAAAGTGTCGCCAATCCACCCCATGATCATCTAGCCAGCAAGCGTAGGCTTTTAGGTGACTCATGTTTGAGGCCACTGTTTTGATATCGTTTCCTACAACGGAGTCTAACTTGTGGAGTGCATAAGCATTGGCCGCGAGCCAAGGCTCTCCGTCATCGAAGAATATGTGTGGCACCTTTGGCACTGGCTTTGAGCGACTGACCGGAACCCAAGAAACCTCCTGAGAACCCTTGTCGGTATCGAGAGCCATAGGCGTAATACTGACTCTTTCGAGCATCGCCATAATGAAGTCCTTGGTTGATCGATTGCCTACCCAATCCGGCTTGCAGCCAGAAATGTCGCATCCAGAGTCTTAAAAGTTCGCAGACTTACTCTTTGAAAGTCGAGCACCTCACAGTCGCCACCCTTTCGCGAAAATTGCAGCACCAGCCTTCAACCAGGGGCGCTATGGTGATCATTACTGACTTCAGATTTCCGCAATCAAACAGCAACCGAATGTCCGCCTCTTGCATTTTCCCTATTTCGCCTCATCACTTTTCTGGTTTTGAATATTCCCAAGAGACGCCAACAGGCCCCGAATTGATCGAAGACCTAATCGCACCTCTCTATCGGCTCTGAGGTTTGCCTTAAGGTTGGGGAGATCACAGGGCTTTGGGAGCTGAACCCCAAGAACTCGGGCTACTTTAAGGGATAGGGTTTCCTGTTACCTGGCAGATCTTTGATAGCTTTTATAAGCCGTGACTCACCGAATCGCTGTAAAAGGTACAGCCACTCTCTTTGCCCTCTTTCATTGGTAATCAGAGCGGAAATTCTTCCTACCAGGGGCGGGCCTGAGGGCCCTCTGGCCGTGAGCGGCTAGCCCACTTCCTTGTCTATTTCTGGAAAGAAACTTAGGGTAGGCTCATTCCAATGTCAATAGTTACCACAGTATTTTGTATTCGTCATATGCTAGCATTCGTATGTAAACTCAATGTCATCACTTAGACCCTTACCTGCGTTTACAAATAAGGCATAGTCTTCTACTTCGCCATTGCCATACACGTGGTTGTAGCGATTAACGGTTAACTCTCTTTCATCGATATTTCCGTTGGCATCTCGAGCATAGTTTTCTCTTTGGTCGAAATCGGCTCGATTTGCCTGCCCGCGATCGCGATATTCCGCCGATACGTTAACAAATCCATCATCGCCCCATTCAAAACCAACGTTGCCGCGCAGGGTAAAAGTTTGACCGTCGGTTAGCTCTCTATCAGAGCCTGTATTAAATGCTAAGTCGCCTTGGGCATTAGTAGAGACACTGTCTAGGTTAGGCACGCCGTCCATTGTGGTTACGTTTGCACCATAGGTTGCTGAGATGTCACCGCCTTCACTCGTATCTTTTAGCACGATATTGATGACACCCGCTATGGCGTCTGAACCATATTGCGCCGCTGCACCGTCGCGTAATACTTCAATACGTTTAATAGCGTTTGCTGGAATGGCGTTCAAATCAACGGCTGAAGAGCCACGACCTACCGAGCCGTTTAAGTTTAACAGTGCAGAGGTATGGCGACGTTTACCGTTTACTAATACCAATGTGTGATCGGGTGCTAGGCCGCGAAGTTGAGCTGGACGCACATGGTCAGTACCATCTGTAATAGAAGGCTGAGGAAAGTTAAAACTCGGCAGCAGCGAGTTCAAGATCATGTTGGTTTCGGTTAACCCGGTGGCCTCTATCGATGATGCATCAATAATATCAATAGGCACTGGCGGGTCGTTAATAGTGCGCCCTACTCGGCGTGACCCCACAATCTGTATTTGTTCTACTTCTTGCTCGAAGCTGGCTTGCTCTGAGGCCTGTTGCTGTGCATGCAATGGAGAAGAAACGGCAAGCCCTGCCATCGCACTTGCAATGATCGATAGCTTGAAAACCGTAGCGCTATGTTTTGCCTGTTGCATTGTGATATTCCTGAATTAAGTATGCGTTGATATTATGTACAGATATATGAACTTCAATATCACCTCAAAGATAGTAGGCAGAGTGACCTGTGCACCTACTATGCGGTGACATTATCGAGACTAACGAATTTGAGGGTGTTCACTTTCCCTAAACGAAGACAAATTATATTTGTCGGAAAAAGCGCTGTAATTATTAGTATTGATACTGAGCTTTATATAAAGCCTAGGACACCAGCTTTAAATGTCAGATTTTTTATTAGAAGAATTTTTATAAACGACGTTCTGGATATAGCCGCGCCGCTGACACCGCGAAGTAAAACACAGAGGTGGAGAGACATTCAATACTAAAGTAGTAATAACATATGATAAAAATGAGGAAGTAATTTCAACGGTTTAGTCTTTGTGAACCACTTTTAGTCCTTGTTCATACAAAGATAATCATCATATAAAAAACCAATCTACTTGAGGCAATTTCAGATATAAAGTTATTTCTCGTACAACGTTTTGCGGTAACAGAAAAGTAATACAACTGTCACGCTGTTGTCTTATGAGAAAGACACAGTGATCACATACTCAGTTGTTAAGAGCTTAGAAGTTGACGAGCTCAGAAATTAAAGAAACTAGAAGTTAAAGAAAATCTCACATGACCGAAACACAATCTTCAGTACATCTTTCGTGTTTTATTGAGGCCATTGCCCTTGCTAAACATGAACAATGCGCAACACGCGATGAGCTTAAAGCGCTTTTAGAACAAAAGGGCTATCAAGATGAGGTGACTTCCCAAACCGTTGAAGAGATTAATCCTCAGCTGTTTTTGAATTAGCTCTTTTTTAGGCGTAGTAAGAAAGCGCCAAACATCAAAAAGAGTGAGAAAGTCGCAGGTGCACTCACCCCTATAATTCTCCCGTCGTTAAGTTTTACTATGTAACCAATGTCCGCAAATGCCGCCAACGTGGTATTGCTTACTTTAGTAGAGCCTTCAAGAAACCCGGTCATTATATCAGACCCTCCACCAGCCCAGTTTTCATCCCAATGGCTATTTTTTGTTCCGACCCTACTGACAATATCAACTGGCACAAAGGTAGCGTCAGCATCAAACTCTTCTCGATACATTGCTAACGCATATTTACCTAAATACTCTCCAGAATCTTGAACGTATAAATTATCAAAAAGGCCCCAAATAGTTCCAAAGCCAATAACATGAGCCATTTCGTGTACAATTACGTCGAACAGTGTTCCATTTGTTTCGAGAGCGCCTAAGTCAGCAGTGTCAAATTCCATAATGCCTTGCGTTACATATACACCACCGTCATAAAACGTTCCGCCTCTAGGCCCAGCTTGGCCTAGTATTCCACCCTGCCCATCAATGGCTGGTGCAGTGGCCTTAATTTGCATATCTACGTTTATGTTTTTTTGGGTGGCAATTAGAGTAGACTCCCAGAAATTCACGGCTTTATCAAAAAAATCGGCTTGTGTAGAAGAAAGGCCGCTTTTATCAAAAACATTAATATTTATAAGGCCTGCATGTGACTCTACAGAGGGTAATAATAGTAAATAGATCGCTAAAACTTGAAGGCTTTTCATAGCGTTACTCGGATATTTGGTTATTCTGTGAGGAAGCAAGGTATTGCTTACACACTTAGTGTGATAATCGTAGTCAACAACAGAGAAATAAGCAAAAAGAAGAACACAAAGCAAGCTGACATTTTTGCTATTTTTTTAATACAGCGGCATCGGTTTCGGCATGTGGATAGTCGAATGAAGAACAAAAAAGGCAGCTTAAAAAATTTAAGCTGCCTTCCAAAAACATTCGGAGCGAAATTTTAAGACAAGCTCCGATTAGCAAATAATCTACTTAGGTGACCACTCAAACTTTTTGAATGGTTCATCAACTGGCGTATCTGCAAGGTGATTGATGTAATTACTCATTACCTTTTGCGCTAATATCAACACAATTTCAAGCAACTGCTTGTGCTCGTAGCCTGCTTTGTAGAATGCGTCGAGCTGAGACTTCTCTGCATTTCCTCGACCTCGTGTTAGCGCAAGCACAGTTTCTTTAAGCGTATTTAGCTTGCTATCAGACAACGTCTCACCGTTGCGAAGCTCTTCAATTAAATCGTCACGCACTTGCATGCTTTTTGCGATGCCGGTATGAGCTGGCACACAATAATGACATGCGTGTTCAACATTTACCGTTTGCCATACAACGGTTAGCTCTTCTGCATTAAACGAGGTGTCTTGTGCGAGCTTGTGCAGCACTTGGTACCCTTCAAGTAGCGTTGGCGCTTCGGCCATCACTGCATGTAGGTTCGGTACCATGCCAAATGCTTTTTCTGAATTATCCAAAAGTGATTTAGACGCTTCTGGCGCTGACTCTTTTGTATGTAGAGTAAAATCTGTCATTTTATTCTCCTAATGCTGTGAACGAATTGAAACATATAGACGACAATGCTCTGCTTTTTACTATCGATGAAAAAAGCGAAATGTGTAGCTAACGCACGTTATTAAACATCGCACTATAGTTTCAGCGGTATCAAACCCTGAAAGGCATATTTACCTATTTGGTTTAATACCGAATTTACTTATGTTTAAACCTAGCTTACTAGGATTATCTAAAATATGACTAGCAAGCAATATGGATAGACTACACACATCTGAACGATCGTTCAAATTGGCATAAATAGGAGACTACAATACGAGACTTAAATTTTGGTAGATGTCGATTTTAACCCGCATTTTTCAATAATGGGTTTACCTTAGACATTGTTCGAGAGATAATTGAACATACGTTCAAATTTGTATTGAGTATGATGTTATGAAGTACGCACAAGAAGATGCTGTCGAAAAGGCGACTATATTGTTTTGGAAAAAAGGGTTCCAAGGTTCTGGTATGCGCGATATTCAGCAAGCATTGGACATGCGTCCGGGAAGCATATACGCTCGGTTTCAAAACAAAGAAGGCTTATTTAAGCTTGTGGTGGAGCAGTACGTAGCTCACAGCAAAGACAAACTGCAGAACGTGGCCGAAAGCGACACCCCGCTATTATCCCTACGTGAATTTTTTAAAACTGCCTTAATTAACCCTGATGAGCTTAGATACATGCGCCAATGCTTGTTAGTAAAATCGATTACCGAGTTGGAACTGATTGGCGATCTGGGCAAAAAAGCAGTACTTGAAGGAATGGTGTTACTAAATAACAGCTTCGCTAACATCATCGAAAAAGCGATAGAGACGAAAGAGTTGCAAGATACCACGCCGGTAGCGTTTGCAGCCGATTGGCTGCAAAATCAATTTGTGGGATTACGAGCCTTTGCAATATTGCAAACTGACAACAGTGCAATTGAAAAAATGATTGATAAGGTACTTTACGACCTTGCAGCGCAATGGCCCTCAAACTGAACCATTACGCAATGACCTCATATTGAAGCATTACGAAAACGCTAACCTAATTAACTGAGCCACTAAAAGTAACCCCATTAGTGGCCAAATCCACTTCGCCCACTTTGCTGCGTCATCGTTACTTATGCGCATTTTAGAGCGCTCTAAAAGTGGAACAACAATAACTAACGCCGCAAACAATACCGCCAGTAAAATAAGAACTTCCATTAACGCATCCCTATAGCATATTTAAGCACTTCTTTTTTGATTGGACCTGCATGTTCGGCCACCGAAAGAAGCTGATTTCTTATCCATTTTATGGGGGCTATGTCGTTACTAAACAAGGTGTAGAACCCATCCATTGCTGACATCATTAACAAGTTGTCCCGTTTGCGTGGCCTCTCGTAATCGTTTTTCAGTGCAGTAAAAAACGCCTGAGACGATATATCAAGGTTTTGTGCGGTGACTTCTAAAAGGGCCTGTACGTCTCTAAAACCAATGTTCACTCCCTGCCCTGCAAGGGGGTTTATAGTGTGGGCAGCATCGCCAATTAATATCGAACGCTCTCTTACGTATTCACTGGCATGCATGCGAGTAAGCGGAAACGCTGCTTTGTCGATAACCGAAAAGTCATTATTGTTTTGAGTAAGTTCATCAGGAAAGGCGTCGATAACGTCGTTTTTTAACTGCGTGCTGTTAAGACCTTTTAGGCGTTTTAATTCCTCAGGGGAGCTGTACCACACGAGCGATGCGTACTCGTCAAACATAGGCAAAAAGGCTTTTGGTCCTGTTGGTGTAAACTGCTGCCAGGTAATAGCCTGAGTTTCTTTTGCCATTTTAATGGTAATGCCCATCGCTTGTTGGCCATATTGCCAACCTGACGTGCCAATACCGGCAGATTGGCGAACTTGAGAGCGGGCGCCATCTGCACCCACAAGCCATTTAGCGTTTATTTTTGTGCTAGACGACAGCGTCACACACACACTCTGCTTATTTGTATCTATCTCTCTCGTAAGCTCTTTGACACTTTTGGGCTTATCAACAGAACCATCAACGGCTGCATCACTAGCTTGGGAGATGGCTGCTGCATCGCTCGAAGGAGTTGGCGAGTTTATTGATGACAGCGAAATGTTATCTACGTTGTCGTTAAAAATAACAGTTACGTTATCGTGCTGAGCTAGGGCCTGATGACAGCCTAATTGCAACAGGCGATTTTCGACAAAGTAGCCTAACTGAGGTACGTCGATACTTTTTGCAGTAAAGTCAGTTCGGTGTTTGGGGTCATCCCACACGCTCAAACCCACGTAGGGTTTTAAGCGCATTTTTTCAATGTTTGTCCACGCCCCTAGTGCCTTTAGTAAGGTGACAGATGCTTCACTAATCGCCGACACCCGTAAATCTGGGCCTTGCTCTACTTCAAATGCCTTAGGCTGGTTTGGCTCTATCACTACCACGCGGTAATTTTGCTGCGCTAGCCCAAGGGCTAATGCTGCGCCCACCATACCGCCGCCATTAATGCAAAAATCGTACATTCGTACTCCGTGGTAACTATTACGTTGAATATGATGAAGAATATAAAATACCCGCAGCCAACACAAATTAAGCGTAAGTTATCAGGCCAGTACTATTTTTGTTACCGAAATTAATTAATCAGTAATCATCGGATTACGCTGGGAATATAGCTGCATAACAGGTAAAATATGCGGCTATTTTGAACATCTTCAACGTAACTGCGTTGTGTGGCGCAACAATATACGCTATTGCTTGCGACGTTTTTTACATTCCACCAACCACTTACCAGAACTTAACAGGTTAACGAATAGTTGTTATGACTAAAAAGCTGTATATCAAAACCTGGGGCTG
>CENT01057110.1_pt1 | contig 16631 bp, 16 predicted proteins | sample 530141 | NCBI WGS metagenome assembly CENT01 (sample SAMEA2591074, study PRJEB7988) | marine metagenome | isolation source: saline water (ENVO:00002010), including | reverse complement strand
ATACCGCCAATAGCGGCCCCGGTTTCCATGGCCAGCGGGCTGGTTATCGACTTCACCAGCATAGTCATCTGAATCGCCAGCGGCGCGTTTGTGAGATATATCACGCCCCAGGCAAGCAGCGGTGCAACAATGCCCCCTACCATCACGCTGATGATCAACGGCATTCCCAGTTGCCGAATGTTTTGCCATTGATTGTACATCGGTACCGCAAGTGCCACCGTGGCCGGCCCTAATAACCAGTGTAATAATGATGCGAATTCACGATATTGAGAGGCAGAGATATCCGCTAACCACATCACCGCTGCCACAGCTAAGGTTGTAATGCTGAGTGGATGCACCAGCGGATGGCCCTTGGAAGCACGGAAAATTCTAAGCGCAACGCCATAAAAAGCCAAGGTAACCGCCAGCCACAACACACCATTTACCGAAGCCGTACTGCTCACAACTTCACTAAAGCGGCTAATAATCTGCTTAATTGCCAGCTCTGCTCTTAACATTAATCAGGCCTTTTGGCTTTCATAAGCCGTTGGGCAAACCAGGCCGTAAAGCCCAGAGCCACAATGGTGGTAGCCACCAGCGCCAGTGCAATGCCCAGCGCATTTTCACTGACCTCTGCCCAGAATAAGCCCACGCCAATCACCGCCGGTACAAACAAAACCGACATATGGGTTAGCAGTGGCTGCGCGCCCCGCCCTACAGTTACCGCCGGACGTTGACGCAACAACAAGCCGCCAAGCAGCAATAACAAGCCGATTAGCGCACCGGGCAGCGGTAAATCGGTCACCAATACAAAAAACTCACCCACCAGATAGCAGCCGATAATGATCAGCCAGCCGTAGAGGGTTGATTTAACATGCACTGTGGAAGCTCCGCAGGGAAGGAATAGTGTGATAATAACGAGGTTAAGTGCAAACCACTACCCGTCTTCGGTTGTAGTCACTTATGTGCAGGATTAATTAAAGAAATGCTGACAGACAGAAGCGCGTTATCCGATGGATAAGGCAAGCCCGCTTGCGGAAAAAGGTATTCAGGACTGCGACAACGCTGCATCCAGTTGCTGGTGACAAACGGGCATGAGGCGCCGGCTTATTTTTACCTTACTGCCATCCTGAAGCTCCACATAGTTCACCCGGGAGTTGAGTTTAATTAACCGTTTTACAAACTGGGTATTCACAATAATGGAACGGTTCACGCGGGCAAAAGCATGCTTGGGTAAACGTCTTGCCATATCCGTTAAGGTAGACCGCACAATCAGCGTTTCTTCCTGTGTGTAAACACACATGTAATCGCCAGCCGCTTCTACATAACGAATGGTTTGCCAGTCTACATACTGCCAGTCTACGCCGCAGCGCATAGCAATTTGTTGAGATGGCCGAGAACTGTTTGATTTTACGCTGGTTAACTCGGCCATTAGCCGAGACGGAGAACACGCGCGCTGGCGAGCCAATTGCTCGCTAACCAATTGCCATTTAAGGGCCTGTATACGGGTCTGGTATTTAAGATACAACCGGTGAATTTGCCTGCGCTTTTCTTCCACGCTGGCAGATAAACAAAAAAACATGCCAACTCCCGCGTTAAACGCCTGTATCGCATCCTGATTGGAATGGCCGCACATTACACTGGTTACCCCGCGTAATCCGGTGTTAGTAAAAGGTTTGATGGTGGCCTGGTCGGTTACGACGATGCGAATATCAGGTGGCTGACATGAAGTATTCGGGGCTACTGACGGGTGACTGCTAACCAGCTCATTTAATGCGGCTTCGTTAATATCCGCTGTAAACTGAAACTCAAAAGGCTCCACAAAATGCTGGGATAAAAACTGATGAAAGGCATCAACATCCGCACTCGGTTTACCAATAAATCGCACTACCATGTTATCTGACTGTATCGCTTCCATATCAGACTCCGAAAAAAGGGCTGTGAAGAACACAGCCCAAACCCCAGGGAGGGAACTAAAACCATTACCCTACTGCTTCGCTGTTAAACTCTGTTCTTCCAGGTTGGTGCGCTTGGCAATTACCGCACCGGTATTATCTGCACCATGCTGCATCGCAAAGGTGTACATATCCATGCCATCACACACCAGGCCTCGGGCCAGACGACGGTAACTTACCCCGCTGTCCTTAACTGCTCGGTGCAGCTCAATGCGGCTGTCGTCTTTAATTGCCTGACAAACCGCGACTAATTTATCTTCCATGGCCTCGGGCAAATTGCCGGCCTGAGCGGAAGAAATACCGCTAAATGTTGCTACTACTGCGGTACCTGCTAATAACGCTGAACGAATTACACTGTTAACTTTTTGCATGACACTATCCTCTACCTATCGCTGACTCTGTTGTGGAAGATGAAGCCTGACTCTTCCTTTCGCCCTTATACAGTAGGGGCAGAGCAGCAAAAGGTTGCCTGCAAAGCGTTAATCGACGTCTATTTGAGATTTTGCGACAAAAGGGATATAACTGCAGTTAAACGGTCCGGAATCCCCTATTGTTAATCGTGTGTATCACACACTTTGTAACATTCGCCCCTAGGCCGCGAGCAAGGAGTACGCGTCAGAGAGACGGATAAAGAGGCAACCAGACATCCCGCCCGAACAAAAAACGGGCGTTAAGAGCCAAAGCAGAAACAGGAAAGTCATGCTTACTCAGCAAGCCTATTACGATATAAAACACCTTATTGCCCCTGGCGATATTATTGCCTTTGGCGGCACCAGCCTGTTTTCCCGCTGGACCAAACTCACCACCCGCTCAGTAGTGACTCATACTGCCCTGGTGATCGACTCGCCCGATGACAACCGATCTACCTCTGCAGCGCAGGATCTCACCATGATTGAGGCAACCTCAATAAAGGGTAAAAAGGGCGTTATGCACAACTATGTGGAAGAACGCATCAAGCATTATCGGGGCGACGTATGGTGGCTCCCGTTACACAACGAGGCCAAGCAGCAATTACAAAACAACTGGCACGGGTTCCACGACTTTCTGGCTGGAGAACTGGGTAAGGATTATGATATCTGGCAACTGTTTGGTGCAGCCATCGATGTGTTTGACGACCACCGCTGGTTTAACTGGCTCACCTACAACCGTAAAAAGAGCAATCGCTGGTTTTGTTCGGAACTGGTAGCCGAAGGGTTAAATCAGGCCGGCATCGCCAATGAACTCAATCCATCGGAAACCACGCCCAAAGATATTTGCCAGTTTACTATCTACGCGCCTGAGTATGTGCAACTCAAGGGCAGAAAAAAACCAATTACGGGATTTAATACGCTGGATCCTCACCGCTGGGGAAATCTAGGGTAGCGCCGGACGCACAAATAGCAGGAGGGAAGCCTTAAATCAGAAAAGCGGTTTAGTAGGTTGCCATCACCCCCTACCAACAGTGTTATGCAGACGCTTAAAAAATGCTGTCCTGATGAACGCGAATAAACATCGAAGTACCGGCTTTAGAATAATCGATTTTGTATTCTTTACCGTTCAGGGTTTGCACAAAAATCAGCGTTTTTTCATCACCGAATACGTCACTGGCGGTTACATCTACCAATTCCATATCCATCATTTTTGCTTCACGTTTATTTTCCGGGATTTTTCCCGAGTATTCCTTAATACCCTTGTAATTCACCACTACTGCCGGGTCGTCGTTACCATTTAATATCAGCAGATCAAATTTACGTATTTTATGGATTAATGTGTTGCGGCCACTGACCAAATAGGGTTTTTCAGTCATTGTTATCTCCCAATTCAAATGCCGAACCAAGACGTTTTTATTTATAAGTAGCTGAAAGATAGCAGACCATTAATATATTTGCACTAAGCTATGCCGCGGCTCAATGGATTCAGCCATTCTGATCAGGTTCAGGCTTCAACAGATCGTTATTTTTAGTATTGTTCAGTATAAGAAAACATCAAGTAAACCTCACATGGGGTGACAAGCCCCTAAAAACTGCTTATACTTGCGCGCGCCTGGTATTCCAACCAGGCATTCTTAAGCGTTTACCGCATAATGGCCCTATAGCTCAGTTGGTTAGAGCACACGACTCATAATCGTTAGGTCCCTGGTTCGAGTCCAGGTGGGGCCACCATTTTCTCTCAATTCCGCTTCTTATTGCTTTTTTTCAAGCTGTACTAACAACCCCGGCAATAACTCCGGTAAACCTAGCCTTGCTAAAGCGTAATCGTGTGAGCATAGTCTGGAATTTCTGCCCGCCAGTGATGTTTGGCCAGCGCGTCTTTAAGAGTTTGTTTGGCGTTATCTTCACCATGCACTAAATACAGTCTTGGCTTGGGATCATTAAAATGACTTAACCAGTCAATGAGTTGTGCCTGACTGGCATGTGCCGAGAATCCGCCGAGAGTATGAATTTGCGCCTTAACGGCAATGTCTTCCCCGGCCATGCGGATATGCGTTGCACCATCCACTAAAATACGCCCCGGGGTGCCATTAGCCTGATACCCTACAAACACCACATGAGACTGGCTGCGCCATAAATTATGCTTCAGATGATGCCGGATCCGACCGCCGTTACACATGCCGCTGCCGGCAATAATGATCGCTCCACTGGCAATACGATTAACGGCCATCGACTCTTCGGTACTCACTGTATAGCGCAGAGTAGGCAAAAACGTGTGCAGACTTTTTTGGTCGGGGTTAACACCAGCACTTTGCTGTTCAATAGCGTGTTTATCTTCCCGGTTATAGACGTTTTGATAGCGGTGGTAGATTTCTGTTACAGCAATGGCCATCGGACTGTCTAAACATACCAGCTGCTGAGGAAGCTTGCCCTGCTGATACAACTCACCCAGGCGAAAAATAATCTCCTGTGTACGCCCCACCGCAAACGACGGGATAAGAATATTCCCGCCATTTTGCGATGCACTGGTGATGACCTCTTCAAATTCTTCGAGTGTTTCCTGCATAGAGCGGTGTTCACGATCGCCATAGGTTGATTCCATTAACACAACATCCGCCTCTGCAATCGTAGCAGGATCGCGTAATAGCGCCGCCTGTGAGTTACCCAAATCGCCGGAGAATACCAGTTTTCGTTGTCTGCCCGACTCGTTGGTGGTGAGTTCAACAATTGAGGAGCCCAGGATATGCCCGGCTTCACGCAAGGTGATGTCAACGTCGGGTGTAATGGTTATCTGCGCGTTGTAATCCAACCCCTGACACAGCGATAACGCTTTATCTACATCTTCCATGGTGTATAACGGCGCAAGCTCTGTTTTGCCGGCGCGACGACGACGCTTGTTTTCCCATTCAATATCCCGTAATTGCAGCGACGCCGCATCTTTTAAAAGCACCTCGATAAGATCCAACGTGGCTGACGTCATGTAAATCGGGCCACTAAACCCGTCTTTCACTAAAAGCGGCAGTCGGCCGGAGTGGTCCAGATGAGCATGAGACAGCACCACAGCATCAACCGACTGTACTGAAAACGGAAATGGATCTTCATTATGGGCTTCTTCTTCCCGTCCGCCCTGATATAACCCACAATCGAGTAACACTCTGCCCGACTGAGTTTCCAGTAAATGCATAGAGCCGGTGACACCGGTTACAGCACCGTAAAATGTTAGTGTTGACATGGCTTATTCTCCTTCATTGCCGGAAGATGGCGGAATTAACACCGCAGACAAGGTATTTAATCGCGTTGAGGCTTTATGCCAGGTTTTGGCGATATGCCAGGCTTCCTGCAAACAATCTACGGCAACCGACATTTGTGCCACTTCGATATGGTGTAGTGTACCGGCCATAATTAAATGATATTTTATGCGATCTTTTTCGTGCTGTAACGCCTCTTGTGTCATTGGTGTATCTCCCACCGACAAGTTGGCACTTTGCTGCATGTAATCAACTATCTGAGTGAGGTAGCTTTTTAACTGCGCCTCGAGTTCAGGCTCTTTAAGTGCTTCGCGATTAATCCAGAGGCTGGCGAGGGTATCACTCGCCTGACTGCAATCCAGCAAATACCCTTCAACCCGCATCATTGTTGCCAGTTGAGCGGTCGTTTCGTCTGATAACGCAGCGGTTTCCAATTCCACAATAAACCTGGAGATATGCCCGGACAGCGACCTGATCACTGTCACTTGCTGCTGAAAACGTTTGATATCATGATGACCGGGATACACCGCCGCCTGAAAGAGCTTTAACAATCGTTTTTGTAGCGCCACGAGTTCATTCAGTAACGCATTAATGGCAAGTGCCGGCGTCCGGGCAATGTTTTTATCAAGATATAACGGCTCGGATTCTGTTTCTTCGCGGCTGCGAAAACGTTTCTCCAGCCAATGGGCCAATTGGCCGATAAAAGGATACATCAACAGTATCCCCATAAAATTAAACAACGTATGAAACAACGCCAGAGAAAATGCGGGATCGGCATCCAGTTCCAGAGCGTCACTGATCTGATGGATTAGATAAAACAACACCGGTAGTATCAATAGCGCAATGACAGCCGTTACCAAATTAAACAGCACCTGAGCAGCCGCCGCCCGCTTGGCTGCCGAGGTTGCGCCAACGGCAGCAAAAGCCGCTGTAGAGGTTGTCCCAATGTTCGCCCCTATGGCCATCGCGCCCGCAGAGTACATCTCAATCATTCCACTGCCTGCCGCCGTAATAGTCAGGGCGATTGAGGCACTGGAAGACTGTGTAAGCACCGTAATCATAACGCCCACCAGCAAGTAAATGAGTATTCCACCAACCCTTCGGCCGCAAACTGACTGATGGGAAAGGACGGCATCACGCCATCAAAAGCTTCTTTCAACACGCCAATGCCAATAAAGAATAACCCAAAGCCCACCAGCGTTTGGCCAACGGCCGCCAACCTGCCTTGCTGCTGGGTTAGTTTAAACATCATGCCTATTCCAACCAGCGGTAAGGCAAAGGCTTCGATATTGAGTTTAAAGCCAAGTATCGCCACTAACCAGCCGGTCATGGTAGTGCCAATATTGGCACCAAAGATAACCCCCAGTACCTGGCGCATATTGAGCAGGCCGGCATTCACAAAGCCCAATGATGCAACGGTTACAGCGCTGGACGATTGCACAATGGCAGTCATCAGAAAGCCACTGAAGATGCCGCGCACCGGTGTTTTCGTCCAACTTGACAAAATATGTCGCAAGCTCGAACCTGCTACCGCTTTAAGCCCGTCTGTCATCAAGCCGATGGCAAGAATAAACAATCCCAGACCACCCAGACCAGCCCCCACTGTACTAATTACATCACTCATAACACTCTAAATACTGGCCTGTACAACGGCATTACGAACAACACGCTTAACGCCGTTTTGCACCAGATCAACCGTTATTCTTCTGTTAGTAATAGTGTAGTCGTAAATGCCGACCCCTGCGGTTTTGGCCTTACCTGGTTCAGGCCTCGCCTTAATGAGCAAAAAGCGCGTAGCTGAATAATCCTATTTCAAGAGATAAAAAAACGGTGCGATCAAAAAGCTGACCTTAAAAACAGGTGTACTATTGATGTAACGGATGAAAGGCTGACAAACCTTTTTATGTTGCGAAAATTAACCCAGCAAATTGCTGGCGTCTTAGGGTAGTAAACAGCATGACTGACGTAGGTAACTCATTACGCGAATATCGAATAATGACTACGGCAACTAACGTTAGTAAAACATAATAACTTACAAACAAAACTGAAGCGCATGTTGACTGGCGAAAAATCAACCACCCCATGTCAGAATATTTTACACACAGATATAAAGCTCAGCCGAAATAAAAACCAAATAACTGATAAATATGAAAGAATTAAACATGGCACAATAATAGCTTATACTTTAGTGTATTTTAATTCTCCTGAATTTAAGGAACAAAACATGAAAAAGTTGAGCCAAGTCGCTAAGGTAATGACAATTGGTGGCGCATTAGTATTCGGTTCATTATCAGCAAATGCCGCATCAATATCTTTTTCCTACGATGCAGCAAATGACGGTTCTGGTTTAACAAGTCAGTACATCGACCCGTTAACAGGTGGTTTACCAGGTTACTTCATCGAGAGTTTCGACCAGGCAACTGGCGATCCTATGTTTCCGGGTTCAACTGCTTATAACGATGCTGGCTTCGACCAGGAGTGTGCGGTAAACAGTGTTAACGGTGGCCCTGCTGGCGTTTTAGTCACACCACCAAGCAGTGATGTTGGTGTTCGTCAGGGCTCTGTCTCTGGTGTTGCTGCGGCACCTGCCAATGATACGACTTGTTTCGCTTACCTGACCAACAATGGCAGTGGTTCTGCGAGCTTTACTTTTGACTACAGTCAGTTACTGGCAGCCAACGCAGACACTGGTATTACCTATCTGGGTTTCTACTGGGGTTCAGTTGACAGATACAACGACTTCAATTTTTACTCTGGCGGTAACCTGGTGTCCAGCATTACGGGTAGTGGTCTACTCAGTGCTCTGGGTGGCAGTGCGGGTAACCAAACCGGTCCTGGTTCAAACGTATATGTGAACATTGACTTTTCATTCGCAGAGCAATTTGATCGCCTGGTGATCAACACTACTGGTATTGCAGGTGAGTTCGACAACATCGTTGTTGGTCTTAGTCAGCGCCCGGTTCTGGTTTCCAGCCCGGCTAGCAATGCTCTGTTACTGCTTGGCCTGGCAGCCATCGGTTTACGTTTACGCCGTAAAAAGTAAGTTACTGATATATTAAAAAAGCTGACTTCGGTCAGCTTTTTTTATGCCTCAAATTTACACTATGCGCCTTAAGAAAGTAAGCACTACCAGTTGAACGAAAAGAGCCCCACCCCAAATCAATGGGCTTGCCACCCATCCGGCAATGGTAAACGCCACCATTGCAATCCCGCCGTTAATCAGCGCAAAAGGCAATTGCGTTCTGAAATGGTCGTACTGACGGCAACTCGCACCGGTGGCCGACAATATGGTGGTTTCCGATATGGGCGAACAGTGGTCGCCAAACAAGCCACCGGATAACACCGCGCCAATGCTCACCAATAGCGGAGCTTCAATAGCAAACGCCGTAGGGATCACCAAAGGTAGCATGATTGCAAAAGTGCCCCAGGATGAACCGGTGGCAAAGGAAATAACCGCCGACAGCAGAAAAGCCACCAGCGGTAACAACCATGCCGGAAATCCGCGCTGCGCCTGCTCGGCAATGTAGGCCGCCGTGCCAAGCTCATGCCCCAATGAGCTCAATGTCCACGCCAGCACCAGTACAATGATCACTTGCATCATACCGCTCATGCCCTGCAAATAGAGTGTTACGCCTTCCAGGGCTGGGCGAACCTTATGCCAGGCCATCAGGCCAATAAGCGTACACGCCGCCAGAAAATACGCACTGGCAAGGGCGGCTCTGAATACCGAGCCTGGTACGCTGGAAAACGGAAAGCCAAGGGGCACGAGCATTAATAGCAGCACCGCAGCCATCACTAACAGCGGCAAAAACACAAAGCGAGCACGGGCGTTGTGATGGGTGAAAGCCTCAAAATCCTGACCCTGTTTCACGCCACTGCTTGCTGTCGTCGGCGCCTGTGTCGCTTTTATTTCTGCTTGTACCATGGTGCCAATATCGGCTTTTAGCCACACCATAAGAGGGATTACAGCAATCGCAAGCAGGGCATAAAATTGATAAGGGATAACCCCAATAAACACCTGCCAGCTATCGAGGGATTTACCAGCCTGATCGAATTCTTTTTGCAGTAAACCCATGATGTAGATCCCCCAACCGATGAAGGGCACCAGTATGGCAACCGGCGAGGCCGTAGAGTCGATAATAAATGCCAGCTTTTCCCGCGACACCCTGAGCTTTTCAAACAGCGGCCGAAATACCGGGCCGATGATCAGTGGGGTACCCAAATCAGAATAAAAAATAAAGATACCGCCACACCAGGCCGCTATTTGCGCTTTCGCTTTACTGGCGATCACCCCGATCATCTTACTGGCAAACGCCGGCCCGCCACCGGACTTCTCCATAAGCGCCACAAAGCCACCAATAAACACCATTAACACAATCACACCGGCGTTATAACTGTCGGTCAACGTACCAACCAGATGTGTTTTTATGAGCGTCGACAACACCTCAAGAGGATGCCAGCCGGTGAGCAAGACCACAGCGGTCAATACCCCGCCAAACAAGCCAATCACCACGTGTTTGGAATATAATGCGAGAGCCAGAGTAACAATAATAGGTAGTACGGAGAGAAAATCAGGGCTGGTCAAAATGCGGGCCTGCTGAACAAATAGTTGCCGAATCAATAAATTATAATTTATATAAATCTATCTTATTCGTGTACCGCTCGCAACGAGTTGAGCTTTTCGCCGGTCTTTACGTACAATCAACCAATCTCAGCGTTTCAGAGTAGTTAAGTCATGCAAATAAACAGTGATTTTCGTCAGCGAGTGGTTATCCGGCCTTCAGAGTACGAGTTTATCCCCTCCCCCCTGAAAGGCGTGAGCCGCATGATGTTCGACCGTGCTGGCGAAGAGGTAGCCAGAGCCACCAGCATAGTGCGCTACCAACCCGGGGCGGGCTATAGTGGCCACACCCACGACGGCGGTGAAGAAATTTACGTATTAAGTGGTACCTTTAGTGATGAACATGGTGATTACCCTGCCGGTACCTATCTGCGCAATCCGCCGGGCAGTTCACACACGCCATTTTCTGCAGACGGATGCACAATTCTGGTTAAGCTCTGGCAGTTTGCTCACAATGACCTGGAGCAGTTAACCATTAAAACTCAGCAAAGTGAGTGGCTTCCCGGCCAGGCTGATGGCTTAAGCGTTCTGCCTTTACATGAGTATAATGGCGTTAGTACCGCGTTGGTAAAATGGGCGCCGAACACACAATTTGGCGGGCACGTGCATCCCGGCGGTGAGGAGATCCTGGTACTGGAAGGTGTTTTTAACGACGAGCACGGTAGTTATCCCGCCGGTAGCTGGATCCGCAATCCCCGGTACAGTCAGCATACCCCTTTTACCGGTGAGGAAGGCGCGCTGATCTACGTTAAAGTTGGCTACATGGGCGCTAACTTACTTGGTGATAAATTTATCACCGACAGCTAATCCAGCCATTATGTCATACTTGTCAGTGCATTAATCGGTGACTGTCAACTATGGCAAAAGCCACTACCCGCGCAGATAAACTCATTACATTTCAACAAGTAAATACCATTACAAATCAGGCACTATGCTTGCACTGACGTTTCTGAAGAGGCTGCGAAAATGCCTTATGGTTCAGGAGCAAACTATGTATCGGTTTTTACTTGTTATTTTATTGGGTGTTACCCTGTTAACCGGAGGTTGTGGCGGCGATGATAGCAACAGGCAAGCGCCATTTATGGTCAACGCTGACGGCGTTTCCACGTTCGATCTCAATCAGCTTCGTAACCAGCTTAATACCTTTCCCATCGGGTCATTAACCGCTCTGGAAGAAGAAGGGCTGCTGATGATGCGCGAGGAAGAAAAACTCGCTCACGATGTTTACACAACCCTGTATGCGCAGCATGGTCTGGCTATCTTCAGTAACATTGCCAGCAGCGAACTCACTCATACCGAGGCAGTTTTAGCCTTGCTGGAACGTTACCAACTCAACGATCCGGTCACCAACAATGCTGTAGGCAGCTTCAGCAACTCCGAGTTTACCTATCTGTATACGGTGCTTACCGAAAGTGGCGCTATATCACTGTTGGAAGGGCTTTATGTTGGCGCCCAGGTAGAGGAGCTGGATATCTACGATCTTATGCGCCTGAGTGAGGATATTGTAGATAATCCGGATGTCGAGCTGGTTTATAATAATTTGCTTAAAGGCTCAAGAAACCACCTACGCGCCTTTTACAGTCAAATCCTTAATAACCATGGCACTTATCGCCCTCAATATATCAGCCAGGCGCTATTTGACGAAATCGTTAACAGCCCGATAGAGAGAGGCTAACTACCTATTTTTACACTTTAAATTTGCAAACTCAGGGAAGATTCAGGTGCTCAGCGCAGAGTCTGCCTTGCCCCACCAGCCCCAAAACAATCGTAAATCAGAATCAAAAAACAACTCAATGATTCAGAAATGCGTTAAAAAAAAACTTTAACCTTCACTGCTGTGCAAAAAGAAAGCATTCAGACTGTCTGGCGCTATCAGCCGTAGCTCAGATAGTATACTGTATGACATGGAGTCTACCGCTAGAATTGGTCAGACTATCGCTATAACAACAATAAAATACCAAAAATAACGAAACACCAAACTTCTGTTTAGGAGTCATTAATACATGTCAATTGTGGTAAAAACTTTGTCGGAACAGGCTTACGAAATTATTCGTGAGCGTATCCTTGCCAACGATATGTTCCCGGCAAAGCCCATTCGTCAGGACGCCCTCTCCCAGGATCTGGGAGTAAGTAAGATCCCGCTGCGTGAAGCACTCACCCGGCTGGAGCAAGATGGCTTATTAGTCTCTCACCCTAACCGTGGATTTATTGTTCGTCCACTCAGCCTCGCCGAAGCCGAAGATGTTTTTCATCTGCGGACCACGCTGGAGCCTGAAGCGGCCGCTCAGGGCTGTAAAAAAGCCACCGAGGAAGATAAAGCCAGGGTTACCGAGATTTTTAAACGTCTGCAAAGCATGGCTAATGAAATATCACCGGAAGCGGTTACCGTAAACCGGGAATTTCATTTGGCGCTGTCGGCCCCCGCCGGCCGCAAAATCACCCAGGAGCTGCTGTTCAAGATCCACCTGCTATCAGAACGTTATGTTCGTAAGCACCTTGAGCCACCCGACCGTGAGGCCGATGCCTACCGCGAGCATGAAGAAATTTATGATGCGTGGATGAACAAGGAACCCAAACTGGTGAAAAAGTTACTTAAAGAACATACCCATAGCACCTTAGAAGATTTGCGTGGTGAGTTGTTCGAATAACCCCATCAGTTAATGATAAAAAAGAGTGGCATGGCCACTCTTTTCGTTTAACACCATAAAAATACGCTCAGTACAGGCTTCGCATCAGGATTTCACGTTGTTTAACGCTATAATCGCAGTAACAATAACAACGACAGTTTATTTGGAGCTCACACATGGAATGTATCCATGCCTGGCAAGGCCTTTTACTTTCAACCGCAGTTGCCCTCAGTGCCTGCACTACTACTCAACCAACCAATAACACTCCTGCCACTTCAGTCGATTTATCAACAGCCTATACCCTGAAAAGCGGCGGCAAAATACCGTTTTATCAGCAAGGCGTAAGTGTTGAGCATGCAGAGCTGCACTTTGCTTTCGACTTTGATAAACAACAGCTGTTTGGCAATACTACTCTTACTCTGGATGCCGCCAAACCAGCCAAAGCGGTGTCGGTGGATCTCGACAGCGTATTCACTATCGATGGCATCTGGCTCAACGGCGAAGCCATGAAGCCCGAGCAGTATGCTAACCAACAGGGCGAGCTGGTTATCACCCCGACTAACGAAGTAACTTTCCCGGTGTCGGTTCAGGTGAAATATCATGGTCATCCACGCACCCCGCCCAATGCGCCCTGGGACGGCGGCGTAATGTGGGATAAAACCCCAGACGGTTCGCCCTGGCTGGCTACCGCAGTGCAGGGCGAAGGTTGCGATATCTTCTGGCCGTGTATCGACCAGCCCATGGGAGAACCCCAGACGGCCGATATTTACATTACCGTACCTAACAACCTGGTAGCGGCGAGTAATGGGATACTTATAGAAACTACCCACTCCGAAAACGAGAGCACCTATCACTGGCAAACCCGCTCCGCACACAATACCTATGGCATTGCGCTGAATATTGCGCCTTACGAAAAAATCGAAGATACCTACCAGAGCATTTACGGCAACAGCTACCCCATTGTGTATTACCACTTGCCGGGCAATACAGAACAAGCCCAGGAGTTGTTCGATGAAATTCCTGCCATGCTAACGTTCTTTGAGCGGATGATTGGACCTTACCCTTTTGCCGATGAAAAAGTGGGCGTGGTGCAAACCCCGCACCTGGGCATGGAACACCAAACCATCAATGCCTATGGCAACGAATACAAAAAAGACGAATTCGGTTTCGACTGGTTACTGCAACATGAGTTTGCCCATGAGTACTTTGGTAACCAGGTCACTAACGACAACTGGGATCACATGTGGATCCACGAGGGGCTTGGCAGCTACATGCAGCCTTTATTTGCTCAGTACCTGCACGGCGATATCGCCTACAAAGCGTATTTAAATAACCAGCGCAAAGGCCTGATCAATACGCATCCCATCGTGTCCAATAAACCGATGGAAGTAGAAGAGGTGTACGAAAAAGGCGTGGGTCCGGCACTGGATATCTATTACAAAGGCTCGTGGATCATGCATTCCCTGCGTTACCTGATTGGCGATCAGGCATTTTTTGATTCCGTTACCACGCTGCTGTACGGCACCGTCACGCCGCAACCCGGCCAGTTCACTACTGTGTACCGCAATACCGGGGACTTTATCAAGCTGGTTAATGAGCTGACCGGCGAGGATTTTAGCTGGTTTTTCGATATCTATCTTTATCAGCCCAGGCTGCCCGAGCTTCACCAGCAACGCAGCGGCGATACGCTCACACTCACCTGGCTGGTACCAGACGACCTGCCCTTTCCGATGCCAGTGGAAGTATCGGTAAATGGCGAGGTTACTACCTTACAATTGCCTGCAGAAAATACCATTAAAGTATCAGAGCAGGATGTGGTGATTGTCGATCCGAACAGTAAACTCCTGCGCTTCGAGGCTCGCTACGACGCCGCCGCAAAATAATCCGCTATAAATAAAGTGCACGGCTCACCACAAAGCGTTAGCCGCGCACTCTTCCTGATTGCCAATTAGTCTTATAAAGTCTGTTTTATAACCGCTAATAACTTGTAAATACCGCCTTACGCCGGTAGATTTGTCCTTTAATAACAATCCACAACGCGCTGAATCATGGATGAACCTGCTGTACTAGTGACGCAAATCGCCAATGGCAACAAACAGGCGGAGCAAGCTCTGCTCAGTCACTTCTCCCGACCGCTGTATTCCATTGTGGCTTATAAGTGCGACGATCCGACCCTGGCGCAGGATATTGTGCAGGAAGCCCTGCTCATTGTGATCCAGAAAGCCCGGGCTTCAGCAATCGACAACCCCGAAGCTATAGCAGGCTTTGTACGCCGCGTAGCAGAGAATCTGCTGATTGCCACCTATCGCAAAAACAAGCGCCAACGCACCGATTGCAGCGACGAGATGGACCTGCACTCCCATACAGTCAACCATACCGAAAACCAGGTCAGCTCAGAAAAACTGCTGGAAACCGTCACACAGGTAATGTCAGAGCTCAGTGTAGCGCGCGACAGGCGATTACTGAGCGCCTACTTTTTTGAAGGCAAAGACAAAGAAGAGCTGTGTAACGAGCTGGATTTAAGCACCGAACATTTCGATAAAGTACTGCATCGGGCCAAAACACGTTTAAAACAAGCGCTGGCGCTCAAGTGCAAAGTTGAAATCAATAAACAATCGCTGTTTACCTTGCTGTCGGTGGCCGCCGTCATTTGCTGGCTGGGCACCCGGATATAAACACTCTGGTGCTGCTTGAGAGGGAACGCCCATTGGCGACACTACTAATACGGAGTTATTAACGTTAACCGACAAGGTTACAGAAGTTAAGTGATATGAATACACAGTACATCCAGGCTAATCATATAATTCAGCGCTACCTGCACGGCAAGCTTACCGCGGCTGAAATGATTGAGTTTGAAGAATATTTGTTGATGCATCCCGACATGGTGGAAGAGTTTGAACTCAGTGCAATCTTCAAAAAAACACTCGGCCAGGCGGCTAAAAAATCCCGTGCAGATTCATCAGCCAGCAAACTGCTGCGGTTGTTCTGGCCCCTCGGTGGCGTTCTGATTGGCAGCGCGGCCACCTGGCTGTTGCTGGGCTATCAGCAACCCAAACAGGTGGCAACGGCCATTAGTCCCGATGTGATCTACATTGGCGAGATGCGCGGTGCCAGCACCGCAGAATTACCACCTGTTGGCGCAGTAGTAGAACAAGGCAGTGAGCAGCAGATACTTGTGCTGGACGTAAGCATGGCTAACGGCCAGCTGTTTGACGTTGAGTTACAATCCCCCACCGGCCAGCCCCTGCAAAGCTGGCCGGCGCTTATGAAAAACGCCCAGGGTGAACTGGTTATTCTGGCCACCCTGAAAACTGCCAATGTACCATCAACTGTTATCGCTGTGCGCGAAAGTAACACCGCCGAAGTAGTATTAAGCGCGACTATTATTACGGGTTCGAACTAATGCACGCTGCCACCCATAGCATGTTTCCTGCCACAGAGCAGGCACTGCTAAGCCCGGTGGAATTAAATACCCTGGCTACCCTGATGCTACCAGGCTTACCGCAAAATAACAGTTCGCGTACAGCGCCCGAACAGGCACCGCAACCTTCACTTTCTTTTGCTCCACAATTGGAAGAAGACCCCGAGGACGACGCCGATCCAGCTTATCTCGACGATCCCGACTATACCCCGGACGACACCAACACACAGCCCATACCGGCAGGTTACACCTATATTTGCCAGTTTATCGCCCACGACATCATTGCCGACTCGCACTTTCATATCGGCGGACGCCACACCAGTGCACGGCTAAATCTCGACAGCATGTATGGTAATGATGGCTCGGGCGA
>CENT01096197.1_pt1 | contig 16780 bp, 12 predicted proteins | sample 530141 | NCBI WGS metagenome assembly CENT01 (sample SAMEA2591074, study PRJEB7988) | marine metagenome | isolation source: saline water (ENVO:00002010), including | reverse complement strand
CGGGGGCATTCATACACCTCCGTGAAACAATGTTTACCAAGTGTCATCAGTTTAGGTTAATTTTAAGTGCGGTAGCAGAAATTTCTTTTGTAGCAAGCATTTGAATCATACCCATAGCACCAAGAGCTTGTACTCTAATAGAACCACCAGCATTTTGCAAGAGGATAACATTTGCTGGTGTGGGACCAGATTGAATACCAATGCTACCAATAGCAGTAGTTTGAAATACAATATCACCCTTAGTTTGTGTCGCGACACTGAATCCTGAAGTGCCAGGCATCGCTGTCATAATCTCAGTAAATGAATTACCCAAAGGAATACTTGTATAATCCTGAGCATACTGAAGAATAGGATCCTGAAATAAAGTAGTTGTTCTACTACCATTGATCTCAGTCTTCATCGCTTCTTTAGGCATCTCTAAGAACAACGGTCCAACTTTTTTAAGTGGATTGTTGTTAACTTTGACTTTCATCTTGCCATCAACTTCAAGAATATAGTCATGTCCAATCTTATGATGTAATGTGCCTACAGTTTCTTCTGTGGTAATATGTGCTCCAGGTCCCAATGCAGCAGGTTCTAGAATGTTTAGTTTCTGATCTCTAATAACCTCACCATAATTTTCCTCTGTTTTAGAACCAGAAACGACTTCTTTAAAACTAGTGGTAGAAAGTTCATATTGACCAGTGGAGATGCTTAATTTACCACTACCAACCGATTTAGTTGGTCCAAATGGAACAGGATCTTGACTACCAGTATTCAAACTGATCTGTTCTGCTGCTTTCATGATGATGCTACCACCAGCAATCAATTCAATATCACCACCAGTCGCGTTAATAGCAACACCACCCTTACCATTAGACTGAATGATTACATCACCACTACCAAAAACCTCTACACTTTTTTCTTCCTCAGAGAATGCTTCACCGCCACCAGTTGATTTATGTCCCTCAGCAATTAATTTAATGTTATGCTCACTAGAAAGATGCATATATCCTTTTGAATATATGTCAAGATATCCTTCTTTAGGAGTTAAGTTAGCACTGGTAGCAATTAGAAGAACACCACCATTTTCTTGCCAACGAAGCATTGACCCACGATAGTGACGCAGTTCATAGTTTCTATCACCAGGACCACAAGTTTCACTAATTCTAAAAGAACTATCTGTGATTGTTTGTCTAACTTCATTGAGTTCTTCTGTTGTTGTAGAAGAACCCTGTTCTATTGACTGTTTATTCTCTAACATAATTTTATGGGCAATCTACGATGCTTATTGTTCCAAGTTTGCTCTCATTGTATTTATTGACGACCTTGAGATAACGATCAGCAACTTCATCACAAGGGACATAACTAATCACACCTCTAGCATAAGCGCCAAATCCTCCACCACCAACAATTTTAATCCTAGGAATGTCATCATAAACAATATCTTTCGGATTACTAATTCTAATCTCTACCACTCTGCCGTTTTCAATAGCAGCAAATGCAATAGTAGGATCATCATTTACATACACTGTCGGTGATGTTTCATAATAACCTCCTGCATTCTGAATGATTATATTTGAAAGTATACCACACATTTCTGGTTCTGAGGAGGGGTAACCAGTTCCTTGTGCAATAACCACAATATCAGTAAGATTACCATCATCATCAAGTTCAGCATTAGCTATGGCACCAAATCCTAATCCACTAATTGCAATCAATGGTGGACGCTTATATGGCGGAACTTTAGGAACTGGAACTGTCACAACTCCGCCAGGTTTTCCAACAACAACAGGAACTATTGGTGGTTTTGTAGGTTTTTCTGGTGGTGGCGGTGTAATAGGAGGACCAGGAGGATTCGGTGGATCACCAGGATCATCATCATCAGGATCATCATCATCGTCTGGTGGTGCTGGTGGATCTCCAGGGATAACTGGTGGTAGTGGATCTTCTGGTGATGGTTCTACACATTGCCCAGATGTCTCTGCCACTGGTGTTTCTGGAGTTGGTGCAGTAGCAGGATATTGAGTGTTCGTACCATCAGTGAGTGTGCCAGGAGGAGCACAATTAACACTGCTCAGATAAACCTCATCTTTTGTCACTCCAACATAGACATTATCTGTTGTATCCTCAAGTGTTGGTGTAAGAGAAGATATTGTAGTTGGTGTTGCAGTTACTTTACAACGGTAATACTCCTCATCACAAATGAGATATGATACAGGATCAATCTTCAATTCGTTTGTAGTAAACCCAGAGTATGTAACCGTAGCAGATTGAGCAACTTGTGCAGTATCCCAACCATCTAAAGTAACACTTTGACCAGTGTTAGAGTCTGTAAATGTAACATCAGATGGACCATATGTTGTTACCAATTCATTAACAGTTTCATTTCTAGTGGCAGTAGTAATGTCCTGCCAAGAAGACTCTGTACTTGGAGTGTATGTATACTGCCATTGATAACTCAAAGTATATCCAGCAACACTGGTTTTTGCTTTGAATCCTATTTTAATTGGTGTAGTCTCTTCCTGAACAAGACATGATATTGGTTGTTCTGGGAATAAGATTTCAGAAGGGCAACTAGCAGATGGTTTATTTACAGGAGTATAACTAATTGTCCCTTTTTTAGTAATTCCAGCTCCTGCTGAAGTGCCTTCACCAATTTTATCTGATGTACCAGTACCACCTAGATTAGAGGACATACCTTTATTAAGGTGGTCATCAGTAAATGTGACGTTGAAGTCAAATGTCTTGTTAACAAGCGTAGCATCAGCAAAAGTTGGTACAGAGAATGTTGCTGATCCTACTCCTGGCTTAAATTTAAGAATACCAGTACCACCTTTATAGTGAGTACCAGTAATCGCAGTATCATCACTAGTTACACATTTAACTCTGGTTTCTTCAAACAAATATGGACTACGTTCAACTACGAAATTAGCATTATTTCCAGCATCAACGCTAACCGAATTAACACTATATGTTACTTTTTTAGTAATGATTTGAGGCGGTGTCTTGATATCAGTTGTATCTGGATCTGGTGTAGGATCAAGCGCAAATTTAATCTTCAGTTCTCTAGTGTGTAGAGCTTCTGATGTAGATGGAAGGTTTTTATAAGGGAATTTTTTAATATCTGTATCATTGATATGCCTGTAGATACTAGCATGGTATGTTACAAATTCCTGCTGCTTTCCTTTTTTATCTTTTGGTGCCTCATTTTTCTTTGTCTTGATAGTGACAATCTTATCTTTTTCTCCTGGTTGAAATACAAGTTTTTGCGACTGAAATACATTTCCTGCAATAGGCATCTGAGGAGAAACCATTGGAATAGGATTAAATGCATATGAATCATCACTAATAGTTTTTCCTACATTAAGATCACCATCGGTGTCATTAATTCCACTAGTAATGCCAGCAACTCTCGCAGTATCAGTTTCTTTAACGTGTGCCGCAAGAATAATTATACCTTTTTCCTTAGTAACGTTTCTACTAATTTTAATTTTTTGTTTGCCACCACTATCAACTACATTGCCAATAGGTGTCATAATATAAGTGGCATCATATCTGTCATCAAATGGACCAATGACCACTGCTGTTGTAGTGGATGGAGTAATAGGAGTATTGCCACCGTCAGGTGTTGTGCCGTCATCATCAGGAGCACCAGGATTAGTTGGTATAGTTCCAGATCCATTAGGGTTATTTCCTTGAGAAAGGTTATTACAGAAATCAAATACATTAGCAACTTCTGGTACTAATGCATTATTTGCTAATGTAAATGCATTTCTCAATGCTGCATTATCAGTAGAAGTACCAGGAATTTTTGCAGTTCCAAGATCAACACCTTTAGCATACTCTGCTGCTTGAGCATTCAGATCAGCGGTTGATTGACCAATAGAATTTGATACGCCCGTAAGAGAATCAAGACCGCTGTTTAAATCTCTTTTAAGACCAGCAGTAAGACCAAAATCACCAGGACTGTTGAAAGCAGAAACTAATGCTTCAGATGCTGATGTAGAACAATCACCCGAACCACCACAAGTAATGCCAAGGAAGTCAAGAATAGCATTAATTGCTTCTCCTAACATATCTCCAAATCCACCAAGAACTCCCATCAAAGATGAGAACATTCCCATGATGTCATTCATTAAACCAAGGACTTCACCAAGAATTGAATTTAAAATACCATCAACCAGACTATCCAAACAACCAAAGACACTACCAAGAGCAGAATCTGCAAGGTCATTAAGAAGATCTTCAATCATATTTGAGAGCAGTCCTTCAATGTTTCCAAAGCTACAGAAAACAGATGCAAGAACTTCCTCTAATATATCATTGATCTGCTGAGTGATACCCTTAATGGGTGTCATGATCATCTTGACTAACTTATCAATACCTTGCCTAATTGTCTTAGTAACAATTGCTTTGATCCATCCAATACCACCACGAATAATACCAGTGATAGCAGCCAAATACTTTTGCACATAACCAGTAATAGAGAATAATTCTCCTGATACACTGTTTACAAATTTAGATCCAATCTTACCATCAGTGTCTTGAACAATCTTCAAGAAGTCACCAATGAATGCTCCCATTGAATTGCTAATAGCACCATTCTCACCACACTTACTTGCACTCTTAGATGACTTACCATTTTGGGGAATGCTATCTGCTGCTGTGAAAACTTTAACACAGTCATTACTTTGAGATGCAGTAAATGTCTCATTATATCCTTCAACTAAAGCAGAAATAATATAAGGTTGGGATTGTGCAAACTGCTCCTTATCCGCAAAAACAGAATCTGTTGATTTATGTGCAGATACAATTACAGGATCACCATAGTTATCAGCATCAAATCTGACTAATACAAACTCTCCTTTAGTATATGTTCTAAGACCATTATTAACGATTGAAGTATTAGCACCATTATCTGCTTTAAGAGTACCAGCAATAGGTAAAGATGCTTTTGCTACTACATCTTCATCACAGTTCTGTTCATTAATGTCACAGTATCCATGAATAGCAGGACATCTAATTTGATAAGTTCCTGGTCTCCCTGTGTTAGCACTAACAATCCACCCAAAAAGAGTAGTACCCTTTTTACCTAACTTAGTACCCTCATATGAGAGGTTTTTACTCCAATTTTGTTCCATATATTAGGATGTTACTAACTTAACTACTTCTAGAACGGTGTATACATGTTGAATTTCTTCAACCTTATGATTCAACTTTGTGATCAGATAGTATCCTGAATATTTAGGACTAATCTCAGTATCCTTTCCACTATCAGCTTTGATCTCAGGAAATTTTAAAAATATATGACTACCAGCAGTCAGTGTTAAATTTCCTGGGACTCTAAGTGTTGCTGTTCTACCTTTTAACAGATTAAGTGTAGCAGGATAATTCATTGATGTCAACTGTGAACTTGTAGGTTCATTGTCAAGTGCATTTGGTTCACAAATTTTATAGAACTCAATTTGATACTGAGACTCATCACTATGCACAATGTCAGTAAGTTGACCATCTGATGCTGCTGCTAAACATGTTGGTTTATTTTCAGTTACTTTTTCAATGTCTGTAAATTTATTTCTAGCAACATCCATCACACGCTTCTTTTTAGCGCCTCTCTGACCAGTAGCAATTTCTTCCAACAAACTTGTTTGTGTTGAAGCATCATAAAATTTATAATTGAGAATAATATATGATGCTTGCTCACCATCAACCTCACCATCATTAACTACACCAACTTGATATGCTCCATATTCAGCTGGATTTGATGGTACAGTTACCAAACTGAAAATAGAATCAAACCTATAATTTTCATATGTCTCATAAAAAACATATCCAGTAGCTCTATTTTCCTGTTGACCAGTACTAGTTCCTTTAGGAGTTGCTTTAGTGCAAATATGGTTAATATATTGATATGTTTTCATACCATTTCCCATAATCTTTGCAACTGATTCAGACATTTCATTATTAATATTGGAAACATCTTTGGTTGTTTTAATATATTTTTCCAATGCCAAGTTAATAGCAGCATTATAGTCTACCTTTGTTGTATTATCTGGCGGTAATGCAGCTTTTACTGTAGTGTTAAATGCAACAATAGCATCTTTATTAATCAATTCAACCGCATAGGTCTTCTTCTTCCCCTCAGCATAAGCTTGCGTAACTTTATTAACATAAAAGCAATTGCTGCCCATAAATTGCAATGACTTTTTAGATCTTTCCCAATCAGTTCCAATGGCAGGATCTATAAGTTCAATCTCCACAGGACAAAATTGTCTAAGTCCACATCCATCAAATGCCTTATCAATCTCACCAGCAGAATCATATATGAAAAGACGTGCTCTAATATGATTCTCATGAATAGATTCATAATAATCAAATGAAATAATTTCAGGAAAATCAACATAATCTCCTGAAGGTGCAATAGCAGTCAACTCACCAGCATCAGGAATATTATAAACCCTGGCAGTAATACTTTTTATGTTATCTGATTCTGTTGCTGATGCCATTTATTCCTCTGTTGCGTAAATATCTTGTGTCATTAAAATGACCGTAGGACCGAACACGTTCTCAGTTTTTTGTGACACAGTATCTATATTAGATACCTTGCCAGTTGTCCGAGAAGTTGATGGTATAATTGCACCTTTAGAATTCTGAAACATATTTGAGAATTGTTCACCTAACTCCAACCCAATTGTATATGCATCAGTCACATTCAACGATTCTTCTTCACTGACACTTTCTCTTTTAAGTTGTGGTTCGTAAGATGATTCTGGTGTTTCTGACTTTGGTATTGTTGTCCTATTAATGGACGTAGTATTGTTTTGAATGGGAGTTTTTGGTATCGCATCTTTATCTCTTCTCTCAAAGATATTCTCAATCTTTCTAAATGGTTCCTTAAATAGGATATTTAAAATCTCTTTGCCTATTGGTCTTTCAGTTGGTATAACAACCAATGGTTCGCCAATTTGATTTGCATTAATAATAGTAGGTCTATCAATAACAAACTTACTAATATCCTTAGTAATGTCTTTATATGGAAGAGGAATACTACCAAACAGATCAGGTAAAACTATACCACCTCTAGCAAAAAATTTATTTGCTTCACCATGTCTCTGATTATATTCAACATCAAGTTGAACATTCATCCCTCGGAATGAGACCATTCCACCAACAAATTCTGCAGAAGATTGAGATAGAGGTCCATCTTCCTCAAAGTCTTTTAAAACTTGCTTAGCAATAGAAGCATTTCCAGCACCAAATCTTTCAACTAATAGATCAATTCCATTAGGTTTTGATGCCAACGCTACTATTTCTTGTGGGGTGACATTCAAAGAACCATAATAACTTGCAGCATTACCGTCAGCACTATCACCATAGATTGCAGCAGAATATGGAGAGAACTGCTCTGGTGCAATAATCTGATTCATTAAAGGACCATAACCAGAGTGATTCTTTGCTGATCTGTTTAACATAACCTGTAAAACATCAGCAACATCTTGTGCTCCTGATGCCTCTAGTGTTGCTAAATGAGCTGCAGCTCTCAAATCAGCACCAGAAGCTTGAGCACTCTCTAGAGTAGCAGCATCCAATGGATTGACCGTTTTATTTTTCTGAGCACCAGAAGCAGCGGCTGCACCAAGAGCACCAGCACCTACTAAAGCAGTAACTGCCGTAGCAAGATCTCTAATCTTCTCTTCTTTTGTTTTACCTTCTTCTTTCCTATCCCTTACTTTCTCTAAAAGTTTTTCAGTAATTTTCAGTTTTCTCGTCTCAATTTCACGTTCTAGAAGTTTGTCGGCAAGTATATCATAATAATTTACTCTTCTGATGTTATCTAAGACTTTAATAAAGTTATTCAACAACTTATTAAACCTATCAAGGAGATAATTCCAATCATCAACGTCTTCATCTTTGACAATAAGATCTAATTGAGATCTTGGTACAATATAATTCTTATCTTCTTCGGGTCTAAGTTCCAACATCCATGTTGGTATGAATGGAGAAAGTATTCCAGCAACCTCCCGAAGTCCCTCGGAAGTTTTCTTTGCTGGAACCATTGGAGTTTTTGCTTCTACCCACGGACCAAGATCATAGTCATCTCCAGCTATGAGTTTAGTTAAAGCTTTAATCATACTTCCTCCTCATAGTGAACTGTTGGTTGATACAGTGCAACAATAGAACCTTTAGCATCATCAAACGAAAATTGTTCTTGTGTCTCGTTAGCAACTTGCATTTGCTCATTGCCTGGTATAGTATTTAATAATGATTGATCACCATATTTACCTGGATTAACCATCTTATCAAAGAAAAGATCTGGAAAGTATGGTATACCAGATCCAACTTTACCAGGACCAACTTTACCCTCACCAACAATCTTAGGTCCAACAATTTGTAAAGGACCAGATCTTAAAAGCATCCTCTCAATCTTCTCTCTAGTAGGAAGTCCTCTACCAACTTGTTCAGATGCTTCCCTAAGATTTCCATCCTCAATAGCTTTACTAAAGGCAGGAGCACTATTCCAAAAATATGGTTGGTTGAATCCATATAAGATAACACCAGCTTGTTGCTCAGGACTAAAATATTTGAATTTTGGATAATATTTTGTGTCTAAAAAATTGTCATGATAGTCTCTAACTTGATATTCAAGTAAGTCATCAGCTTCTTTCTTAGTCATTGTCATACCAGGAGTCACTGATTTCTTACCAGAAGTTATTTCATCTAAGAATGTAAAACCCCAACCAATAGTAGTTCTATCACCAGCAACTCCAGTCTCATAAGCATGAAATACTGTTCTATCAGTGACATTCTTATATTCTGGCCAAGATGGTTTCACATACTTATTTCTACCAGGAACTAATGAAGAGATTCCTTCCTCTTCCTTAATCCACTCAATACCCTTAGCAATTCCACCTTCACCCATCATACGCATAGCGCCATCACCGAAACTAGATAGACCTTTTACTCCTAGTTTTTTAAGACTTCTTCCAATATAGTAATCAGGATCCATTGATTGAATCTTATGTCTCATCATCAGATCAGCAAAATCTGGCATCTGACTCATTGGAATCACAAATTCAGGACCAGCTTCACCAACCATTATTCTGCCAAGATTTACTCCACCTTCCGCTTGCTGATTTGTCTCTGGAGGATTATCTATCGTCCATTGTGCTGGATCAACAGGTTGCCCATTTATATAAATGTTCCAATGCAAGTGTGGACCAGTACCAATACCAGTATTTCCAAGACCACCAACTTTTGTTCCTGCTTTAATATCATCATTTAATGTCACGTCAATACTATTGAGATGAGCAAAATCCATCTCAAGATTATTTTTCTTGACAGTGACCATGTTTCCATAACCACTAACACTAGTAGCACGAACCACAACACCACTGATAGGTGTAATAATAGGAGTTCCTACAGGACCAGCAATGTCAATACCAGCATGAAGTCTGGTACGACCATTTAGTGTTCTTTGACCATAACCAGAGGTAAATGTAAGACCTCTAGTTCCTTTGGGGAATGGAATCCATGCAGGATCTAAAGAAGTATTTTGACCTGATTTAGGACTTGAAAATTTTGTAGTGACGTTACCGTATACTTTACTCGGACCTTGAATAATACTAGCAGCTTTTTCTACAACATTTTCAATCGCCTCAAGTCCAAGTGATGCCAATACAGCAAGCAATATATTTGAATCTGATAAATCACCAGATCCTCTTCTAGAAGACATTGCACTAAGTGTCTTCCTGAGAGTACTTTTTGCTCTCTGAGTTCTTGTTTGTTGATCAACTTCTTCAGAACTATAAATTGATTTCCTTTGCTCTATATCTTTCTTATACAGAGCAGATATACCACCAAGAAAAGTTTGAAGTGAATCTAAGTAAGAACTTACTTTGACAAAGAACCTACTAAGAGGGTTAGTGGTTCTATTCTGAACAACTAATTTTTTTACCTGAGCATCTGGAACAATTTGGTGTTCCTCTGTGAACTCTGTGTTTATGATATAATCTGCACTTGCTTGGCGCAATGGAATGATATTTTCAGCAATGACAAAATACTCGGATGCTGCCGCTTCCGAGTTAGGTTCAATCATCCTAGTCTTTGCTTTAAACATCTATCAGAACCCAAACATTCCATTGAAACTACTATCAAGAGTAGTATCCGAACGTCCGAAAGGAGATTGCTCAATATCAATTCCAGGTGCATTAAAACCAGTTTTAGTTTTCGTCTGTGCCTTTTTCTTTCTACCAGGAATCTGAATATAATTAGGAGGTAGTGGAACAACTTGAGGTGTATTACCACTACCAGACTGCATCATATTACTCTGTGCTGCTTCTAACTTATCATACTCTTCTCTAGAAGTAACATTTCGGTACTTAGGATCAACAGCACCAGGACCATATAATGCTCCTCCTGCTGGTGTAGGAGTTGCAAGAATCAATGCTGATGCTGCAACTAGAGGTTTGACTAATGGAGCTAAGATTGGTTTAGCAGCTCTAACCACTGTACTTCTGATTATGTTATCTCTAATCGCACGAACTGGTCTCTCAAATGCCTGACGAACCGCTGGTGTAGGACCAGTTTTTACCATCTCAGGTGTAAATGCTTTAATAGGATTCCAACCACGAATACCAGTAGCACCAGATTTAAATGCTTTATTAGTTCTGGTGAGCTGCTTGGCATCATCTGCCATCAGACTTCTCCAATTAGCAGTATTTTCGGTAGGAACTCTCATATTTCTACCCATGTTCCACCAGTTAACAAGACCACCACCACCAAAATTAGGAATAGTCATATCATTAGAAATACCTCTGAAGTATTGCTTTGCTGAGGAATCATAAAGATTGGTGCTACTAATACCACCAGATGCTTGTTTTGTTGGTTGATTCAAAAGATCAAGTTGATCTGCTGGAATGTTACCTCTTTGAATAGTCATATCACCTTCCCTCATAAATCTTACTAAATCTGAATCAAAACTAGCATCCTCAAAATCTTTTCTAGCTCTTGCTGAATATGGGTTAAATCCATCTTCAGCATCTCTTATAATTTGATCTGGTGTTTGTGTTCTTTTATTAGGATCTCTTATAAACCTATTTTGCAAATTCGTTTTCGCATCAGTAAGTCCAGTTCTTGCTCTTGAATATTGTTTCGCAAAATTGGATTTAAGATTAAGATTAGGGACATTCAAATTAAAAGGTTTTAATCCACGTCTATAACTATTGATACCATATGGTCCTCTAGATGCGGCACCAACTCTACCACGACCACCCATCATAATGTCACCAACAAAGTTTAATCCTTGAGTACCAGTCAAGACACTACTCACGAAAGGATTATCTAAAGTTTTAGCAGTCTCAGCCATTCTATCAGCATTACCAGTATTTGTTAGATACTTAAATACTGGAGTTCTATCAAAAGTATTGTTAAAACCAACATACAACGTACCATGAGGAGTATCCACAGAAGTTGTACGTTTTCCATTTGCTTCATATGCTTTTAAGGCATCAGGAACAAAAGCCAATAATGGTGATGGCACTTGATCTTGAGGAACCCAGGTTCTAAATTCCTCTACCTCAGCAATCGCAGGATCTTGTTTTGGGTCAATAAAAGACAGAGGTGAAAGAGATTCATAATCAAATAAACCAGAAGTTGCTTTTGCAAGTTCAGGATTAGTAAAAGCAGCAGCAGGATCTATATCCGCCGCAGCACCCATAGGAAGACCAGGAAATTCAAAAGGATCAAACTCAAAAGGATTGCCAGGAATAAGTGGTGGAGGAAAAGGAATAGGAATCTGAGGAAAATCAGGCAACCTAAATGGATCTTCTTCCTCTCTCGGAACTTGTGGTGTTCTTGGTTCAGTTTTCGGACGTGCTGGAAGACCTTGACCCTCATCCGAACCCTCTCTTTCAGTAACTGGTTCTTTTATAGGGATAGGTATAGCTATCGGAGCATTTACTGGTTGACGCTGACGCTTCCTTCTCTTCTTTCCTCCCGCGAAAGGAAATCCACCATCAGGTTTTTTAGGAAGATTGATGCAGGTACAATCAGGATCATCTGGATCATCCCCAAAACCAATGGTTTTATCTATTAAATATTCTTCAAATGTATTTTGATATAATTCTCTCTTGCGCTCATGCAACTCTTTTTGAGTTACAATCTGAAGGTTCTGTAGTTTAACTACATCCTTCATCAACTTTTCAGTTGCTGTCATCTTGGCTTCAATAGCCTTAAGATAACCTACAATGCTTTTATTTTGTACTCTAGGAAGTTTAATTTTTTCCAGTTTTATCTCTGGAAGAGATGCAGATGCTGGAGTTTCTGCTTGACTTACAACTTGATCTGGTGTAAGTGGTGGATTAATTGCCCGTACAACAACCTTAGGATTAGGATCAGGATTCAATCCAGCTGGAGCTGGAGCAGCACCAGCAGTGGGAGTTTGCGGTTGAGCAGGATTATTTGCTCCAGGTCCGCCAGATCCAGGTCCAGGATTTTGAGATGATGGTGAAGTTCTAGGTGGCATTACTGTTGTGCTTGACGGCGTGCGTTTTCTTTTTCAATAAATTCAACTAACATACTCACATAGATGTCTCGCTCCCACGGCATCATATTTTCAATCTCTGTCAAGCTATATTTATGATGCTGCATGAGATTAAAATTAAGGCGGTAATAATTTTCCAGATTATTCTGGAATACCGCTATGCGAAAAAATTTGCTAGTCCCTCAATTGTGACATCACTAACAACCTTTGTATTAGGATTCTTCACCTTCACTGTGTGAGACAACTTGGGCATACTAGAGAAGAATGATTGAAGTTTAGAATACTGCTTTGAATTTAGTTGTTCAACAAATTCAGTAAGTTCCTTCTTAGTAGAATCTGCTGCTTCCCATGTTTCATCTTCATTGTAAATGGTCTCAACACACTCAACAGCATATTCAAATGTGCTATCAATAACGCTTTTCTTCTCGTCGGGTTTCTTCTCCATGATATATTTCATGGTAGGATACTTCATCTTCAGAAAGTAACCATTTTCAAGATCAATAGTGTCAGTATGATCTTTAGGGTACTGAACTTTAATATCATCAATGTTAATTTCTACCTCAACCTGAGTCTCACCATCATCAGGACATGTAATAGCAAACTCCAACATTTCACCAACTGACTTAGCGCGAACATTGAGGAAAATATATTCAACATCAAATGTAGAAAGACTTTCTAAATTAATTTTTGTCTGAATACAATTACCAATAATTTGGATAATAGCATCAGTAATTTCTTGCTGATCTTCAGATTCTAGTGCAAGAAGGAGAATTTTTTCTTCTCTAACCACAAATGGTCTATATTTGATTTTTTTCTTTGTGGATGGGATTGTCAACTCATGAACAGGAGTGTTAATCTGGGGTAATGCCATAATTTAAAATTGCCTATTAATATTTGTAGAAGTAGTGTTTTTCGTATCTAAACGACACTCTCAATTTATTTAGTGTGCTGGCACCATATGCCAATGGTACACTCTCAATACTATAAGGATATACATTTGTAATATCATATCCAACTGATTTTCCACCATTATTTGCTGCACGATCCTTAAATGTCTTTGTAATTGTCATCTGTTTACACACAATATCATCATAATAATTCAAAGCAGACACATTAGATCGTTCTCTTCTGTTAGGATTATTGAAAGCGATTTCACTTCCTGTATTCAAAGAAAACTCAGGAAAAATAGCACTAAACCACGCCTCAAAAAATTTCTGAGGATTACATTCATTTGTTTGAATAAAACTTAGTCGGAGATCATTATATAATCTAGCATGTGGATATTGAATTAGTCTACCACCGTATAATCCATCAATTTCCTGTGTGGCAGCAAAAGTGCCTGGGAGTTGTGCCTCATCACACAAAAAAAGCATATTTTGAGATGCTGGTGAAGTAGCAGAAGTAAATCCGACACTAGTCAAGTTTTTCTGCACCTTTGCAGACATAGCTGCAAATTCTACCTCATATTCATTAGAATACGAGGCACCTCTATCGCCATCAAATATACCCCTTAATTTCGTTATTGCTGACATTAAATCTAAATAGAGATAATAGTTGTAATTATATTTATGGCATATTCTGGACGTTACCAGGCAATGAACCCAAAAAAGTATAAAGGTGACCCAAGATTGGTCATTTATAGATCTTTATGGGAATTGAAATTTATGAAGTGGTGTGATACTCATGATCATATTGTTGAATGGGGTAGTGAAGAAATTATTGTTCCTTATCGTTCACCTCTAGACGGAAGATTACACAGATACTTTCCAGACTTCTATATTAAGATCAAGAACAGGAAAGGAACTTTCAAGAAATACATCATAGAAATAAAACCAAAGAAACAAACACAAAAACCACTACTACCAAGAAGAAAGACAAAGCGTTATTTAAACGAAGTCACAACATATGTAACAAATCAAGCAAAGTGGGATGCAGCGAGAGAATGGTGTTTAGACCGTGGATTAGAATTTCTCATACTCACGGAGGATCATTTAAATGTCTAAGGGATTTGGCAATAGCACACGAAAAAAAGGTGGATTAGAAACACATATTCTCAAAAAATCTGGTGGTCAGAAGAAAAGTAGAGAATGGTATCGTAGAGAAGTCTTTGAATATCTTTACGATAATATGACCGATCAAGTGGAACCAGAAAAACTCTACTTTTACGAATATGACCCAAAATACAAAATGCAAATGGATAGATATGACGTTTATCCATTAGTTTATGCCTTTGATAGTGGAAAGGATAATTTTCTTGGTTCCAACATTCATTATCTTCGCGACAGAGAAAAGAGTCCATATGCTCTTGCCCTCCTAAATAAAAATGCAAGGATTATTGAAAAAACCATTCACCGATACATCTTCAAACAAGCAGATAATTTATTCTTTGAAGTAAAAGATGAGGATTGGGAATTTATAGCATCTTTACCAATTCATAAGTTCATAGAAAACTAATGGCAGTTTATTATCCATCCGAATTTACTGGATCTCCTAGTACTGACTACATGAAAATGTCGTTTATTAGGAGGGATTATGGTGTAAGAAAGGGTGTCAAGTACAAAAAAGTAGGTCATCCCGACATTGTATTGAATATGCCTCAGAAAATCACTGAGACAATAACTCAAAATTATCAAAATGCTGCTTTAGGTGAATTAAGCATATTAAATGCTTTTGGTAATAGGCAAAATCTAACAGGAGGAGCTGCTAATAGTGGAGCACTGGGTAATATGCTCAGTAGAGTTGTTGAAGAAGCTGTCTTAAATACAGCAGTTGAAGTTGGCAATAGAGTTGGTGCAACTGGTCTTTCTGCTAACGGACTTCTGTCTGGTGCTAGTGGAATTGTATTCAATCCAAGTCTTGAAGTTCTCTATGAAGGACCTGATTTTAGAACATTCAACTTTCAGTTTGCAATGTTTACTAAATCTGCTATAGACGCAAAGAATATTAAACTTATTATTGACACATTTAAAAAAGCTTCATTACCATCAAGAAGTGGTCAAGTAGCAGATGTAAGTAAACTTACAAATTTAATTACAACTACTACAGTTGCTGCTGCCTCTGGTAATATAGGTCAAGGAAGTGCTCAAGCTCTTGGATCACTTTTAACAGGTAAAGTAACAGGAAAGGGTGGTAATTATACAAATGCAGTAAATACACTAGCTGGAGGTCTTTCTACTTTAGCTACTGGTGGATTAAGTGGTATTGGAATTGCTGGCGGAGCATTTTTCAATGGAAAAAACAGATTCATTAAACAACCACCGCTTATTTTACTGCAATATATGAGAGGACAAGATAACCATCCATATATTCAATCTTTAATGCCTGCTTTTATAAACCAAGTTAGTTTTGATTATACTCCTACTGGAAGTTATACACAAATAGCAAATTATGGTGAAAAAGATAAAGCAACAACAGTTGGTGTAACTGTCACATTACAATTAACTGAAGTTACTAACATTTATGCAGATGATTATCAAGACGACGGTTCATTCAAACCATCAAATTATCCCTCAGTTTAATGTTTTTCTCAAAATTACCAAATCTACAATATACTCTTACTAGGACAAACTTCAAGTTTACTAATGAAGATTTTGTCCTGGCAAAAAATATTTTTAGAAGCATTTCAATTGATAATTCAGTGTATGCAACAGATCTATTTTCACAAGTAGAATTAAAAGAGGGATCAAGACCAGATCAAATTGCAGAGGCATTATACGGTGATGCTACCTATGATTGGGTTATTTTAATCACAAATAAAATTATAGACATCAAAACTGACTGGTATCTAGGCACTGGAGAGTTTGAAAAACTCATGACTAAAAGATATACAGATTTTAATGGTGTCAAATATTATACTACGATTGAAGTCAAAAATGACCTCGGTGAAGTAGTTCAACCAGCAGGAATGCGTGTAAACTATAATCCTGCTGATCCCGATTCATTCAAATTGAGGTATGTCAAATCGTACAATCCTTTTGTGGAAGAATATGAAAACGGACTTACTTTACTTATACCCGTAAGCAATTATGAACATGAAGTAGAACAAAATGCAAAACGAAGAATTATTCAATTACTTAAACCAGAATACTTAGAAGCATTTGTTACGATCTTCACAGCATCGGTCAACTATGATATTGAATATAGTAAGAGAAGATTCCAGACTACTGCAAAACAAACACTAAACAAATCTAGCATTTTCAACAATATCTCTCTATGATATTAGAAGAAGCATGTTACTCCTTAAAACTAGAATGTGCC
>CENT01093730.1_pt1 | contig 16980 bp, 19 predicted proteins | sample 530141 | NCBI WGS metagenome assembly CENT01 (sample SAMEA2591074, study PRJEB7988) | marine metagenome | isolation source: saline water (ENVO:00002010), including | reverse complement strand
TAGGGGGGGGTAGATTCGCCAAACATCAAGTGGTTAGTCATGCTAGGACTAATCTCGTAATTTGGGTAGTGGAAATTCCGATACAACCCATTTGGATCAAGGTCTGGATAAAGAGACATAAATAGCTCCTTTATTTCTTGTTCCGTTGGCAATCTCCACGCATCAAAACGCCCACCATTCAACTCAGCCACCACCTGCGACATTGTATAGGGTGTCGTTACGCCTAAGTTCAACCACGCATTTCCTGTATCTGTATCCACGACGGCAAGCCGATCCCCTTCGCTCTCCCAATCAGCATACACAAATTCTGCATTCGCCATCCCAGATAACGCCACGCCTAAAATAGTGGACGAGACAAACATAAGCGTTTTTTTAAACATAAAATAATCCTTTTTCCCTCATCATTCAGAATCGTTCTAAAGCAATATATAGACCAATTATAAACTTCCTCTAAATAAGCAATTCTAGGCGGGTTTATCCTGCGGCATTGCCCAAGAGGCAGGCAATTCAATGCTTTATAAAGAACCAATAAAATTATTAAATCTTGCATGATGTAATCATTTCGATTAATATAAACAACATATTGTTTTAAAGGGAATTCAATGTCTTTATCTACCCATAGCTTACCGCTTAGAGAGCGCCCCGGCTTTCATGTGGCACTAATGACGCTGTCCATGTTTATGACTGGCGCTTCTGGGATGGTAGTTGAATATGTGCTATCTACCATCTCTACGTATCTGAATGGCTCTTCTATCCAGTCGTTCTCCCTGACCATCGCTATAATGATGGGGATGATGGGCTTAGGGGGCTGGGCTCAGCGATTCGTTAATGATAAAAACCTGATTGATAAATTTGTCTATTTAGAGCTTGCCCTTGCAGTCATATCTGGCTTTTCTCCTATCGCTGTTTATGCGGCATTCAGTTACACACCAGAGCATTACCAGCTAGTCTATTACTTCTTTGTTATGACAGTTGGATTTTTGGTTGGCTTTGAGATCCCTTTCATTACCCGCACGAATGAAACGTACACAAAAAAGCTAAGTGACAACCTTTCAATCGTATTTGCGGCCGATTACATTGGCGCGTTTGTCGGTGCCCTTCTTTGGGTTTACATCCTTTTGCCTAAAATGAACATTATTCAAATAGGCTTTGTTCTATCTGTTTTAAACTTTTTTGTAGCAATAATGACGTACTGTTATTTTCGTAGAGGTACGTTGGTAAAAGAATGCAAAACTGCGCTTATCATTATGTTTGCGGTGTTATGTGGGCTTATCATCGGCTTCAACAAAGTCCCTGAATGGGCGAATGTCGTTGAACAGAAAATGTACCCCGACCCTATTATCACTGCGAAGAATACGCCCTATCAAAAACTGACCCTTACGCATAACAAGACCAACAATGACACACGTCTTTACATTAACGGTAGTACTCAGTTCTCTTCCGTCGACGAGATCCGTTACCACGAAGCGCTTGTTCACATTCCCGCAGGCACCCTCGCAAGTCCCCCTCAGAAAGTGCTTGTTCTGGGTGGTGGCGACGGTATGGCCACACGAGAATTAAAGAAATACAACGGTGTAAATATTGACCTTATCGAGCTCGATAAAGAGATGTTTAGATGGTCTAAGACTGAGCCATATATCACCTCATTAAACGACAATGCTTTCGACGACTTTGCTGAAGTAGATATGAATGAATACGCGGAAGCGCGACATGCGCTTCGCACAATCCCTCTAGCTGATGCGGGTAACCGCGTTTTCTTCACCGACGCTAATAATTTTATAAACGCATATATTCAAAACTCACTCCCCGCGTCTTATGACATGGTAGTGATAGATTTGCCTGACCCTTATAACATTGCAATCAATAAGATGTACACGCTTCAATTCTATAAGCGCCTTAATGCCCTATTGAAAGAAGATGGCGTCATCGTCACTCAATCGACATCCCCGTTTCATGCGCCCAAAGTGTTCGCAACAATCGGGAAAACGATAAAAGAAGCGGGTTATATCGCAACCCCTTATAAATACAACATCCCTTCTTTTGGTGAATGGGGCTGGTGGATGGCCTCGCGGGCCGATAATGAATTTAAACAATTTCATGTTGAAACAGAATATTTCACTAATGAGCTAGCAAAGTCTTCGTTCCAGTTTGGCAAAAATGAAATTGCCGACATGGAGGTGCTAGAGGCGAATACGCTAATGCACCCCTTACTCGTCCGGCTTTACGCAAACGAATCATGGAAAGTGGAATAACCCTTCTTAACTTATAGGATGACCAATGAAAACAACCGTTAACGCTATTGGAAAGCACTTACTCATTGAGTTTCGAAACGCGTCAAACCTAACTGACCACGTTGCAGCACTTAATGTATTCAAACAAGCGGTATCAGATGCCGGCGCAACGCTTTTAGACATTAACCTACACAGCTTTAAATCTGAAGGCATGACGGAGGCCGGATTCACTGGCGTGGCCATCCTTGCTGAGTCTCATATGAGCATTCATACCTGGCCAGAAAAAGGATATGCAGCGCTAGACATCTTCATGTGTGGCGATGCTGAGCCCACACTCGCTCTCCCTGCCCTGCGCGCGCACTTCCAGCCTGGCAGCGAGGACGTTATCACGGTCCAGCGCACCCCTGACTCTATACAAATTCCCTCTATCATCAACTAACGGAGAAATATGATGATTTTCTTTGCCTTATTTTTAACAGTCCTTATCGTGGCAGGGGCCTATACCTACCATGCCATGAAGCGAACCCCAGACTCTCCTGCTACCGAGGAAACCACACCAGACACGCCTACACAACAGCGTGAAGACAAGCTCGTAGCGCTTCAACTTAAAGCTTCACTATTGGGGCTTTCTAAAACGACAGGTATCAATGCACTAATTGATAAGTGTATTGAGGTGCATGAGTCTTTAGCGAGTGTAGATCCAGAAGAAAGTAACCAACTTCACTCCGTCCCTGCCGACTTTGAACGATTAATTGGAAAACATCTGCCTGAGCTAATGAATAAGTTCGGTCAGATATCCTCTAGTGCGTCTGAAGATACGTTTGCCGAATTCGAGGAAACATTGACTCAGTTAAACCGCGAACTCGAAGAGATTCTAAGCAATGTCAGAGAGCGCAACTACACGGCTTTTGCCAGCAAGCATGGCTTTATGAAAATTCGCTACTCAGATAAATTTTAAGGACAATCATGACGAATACAACAACTAAAAATCAATCGCCCCAAACGCTGAACACTGTTCAAGACGGAAATGTTCAAGAAAGGGTGTCGCACTATATGTCAGCCGTAAAAGAGTCTATCGGCGGCCCTGAGATGGAGCAAATGCTAAACACCATTGGCGCTAAGTCGACTAAGCGAATCGCTGAATTGCGTAATACCATGCAAGCATCGGCAGATGCTGCCCTGCCCTCCCTTGGTAAAGATTCAGAGCTTGCTGGCATTATTAACGAAGCGACAATCAAAACCACGGAGCTTAACCCTAACTCGATAACCAATAGTAAGCTTTATCGATGGATACCGGTTCCCGCATTTAAAAAACGTCTGCTTCGCGGCTACGTTGAAAATTTCCAGTCCGAATCAGGAAAGGTTCAGACGATTTTCGACAACCTGATTGATGGTAAAGAACACCTCTTAGAAAAGATGATCATGTTACAAGGGCAATATCGCGCGCTTAAAGAAACGCAAGCCGAACTGAATGCCGACATCATTATGACCGAACAGCTTGCGAATGAACTTGAATCCGTGTCGTCGTCTGAGATGGAAGAAACTGAAAAGGCGAAACACGAGCGCGCCCTTAACCGTGTCGCTCGCAAACGTCGCGACATGGAGACCAAGAAAGCCGCAATTAATCAATTTTTCATGTCCATTGATGAAATGTTTGTTATTCAACAAATGCTTACTGACTCGATTGATTCAATTTTAGAAGTAGGCCCTCTTGTACTTCAAAATGCCATCATGCTGCATAGTGTTATAGACACTCAGAAGCAAGTGATGAGCGCAGCTAAAAACACACAAGACGCCATTTCTGCGTCTCTAGAAGCGAACGCCAGGTTGATGAAGGAAAACGCGCAGAACGTTGCGGAGCTTCATAACAACCCAGTCATTGCCATGGAATCATTTGAGAAGTCTTTTGCGGATCTTGAAGAAGCGGTAGCAATCACTCGTGACGCTCAAAGCAAAGGTACTGCAATCGCCAACTCAATGACGAAATCGCTTAAAGCGCTCAATGAAAAGTTCGCTCCGGCAGACGATAGCAATGCAGGCGTCACCATCGACAACCGACAGGAGTTTTTATAATGGAACTTCGCGAGAAGATTGACTTAGTACGAAAAATTGCCGCGCCCGCGTCTGGCGTCGCTAAAAAAACGCTTTTATGCTTAAAGGTTGGTTCTGTGCTTCGCTTAAAAGGCGAAACATCTCCGTTGTTCATGGTAGATGATATTTTTGATTACACAGAAACAAACAAGCACGGTGACAAAAAGTCATTCACATGGAAAGAGTACTCTCTTGTCAACTTAGAGGATTTTACAACTCGCTTCCTCGAAATCGAAGATGACGATGGCCTTCACGCGTACTTAACTGGCGAGAAGGTGCCTCAGGGCAAACTAAGCGAGATCCCTTCAACCAAGACCAAGTCACTACGCATTGGTGGTAAGCTCGATGAATTTTACCTAGACGAAGTATGCCACGCCGCATTTAGCAATAAAAATGGCGATGAACAGGTACTGATGCTCGACTATGAAACAGATAACGGCACCTTGCTAGGCGTTGAAGTTTGGGAAAGTGGCAATTGTGAAGCGTTCATCTACAGCGAAGTTAAAACAAAAGACATTGAGGTCATCGCACATGATTAATCATTACAAAAGTTGGCTGGTGGTCGCCGTGTTCGCGCTCATTTCTGCGTGCTCTCCCATCGACGATTACAGTGAACGTCTATCTTCGGTAGAAAAGCATGTGGCGGATGGACATTATCTTAAACAGGTAGAAAAAACGAAAAAAACTATCGTTAATCTTTCCAAATCGCCCGCGTATCAATCCGCTTTGGATGACCAGCTTCTTGAAGCAGAAAAGAAACTCTTTATCACGAAGGCTCGTACTATCGCTGCGCAGGCAAAGAAGCTAAGAAGTATGGAAGACTGGGAGGATAACGCTCAAAACCGGGGCGCGGCTCGCCAGGTTTTTGGTGAACTATCACTGGCATTATCTCAACTTAACTCCGAGCTAAGAAGCTGGGTTAAGCGATATAAACGCGTCGAAGACATCATCGTTAAGACAAGCGAAGAAAAAAGCAAAGTTGAACAGTCTGCCGCCGCGTTTCGAAAGGCGGCAAGCGATACGCTGTCTAAAATAGATAGTGCGAAAGCGTCGTATCCGCACCAAGCAGCTCGACTTAATTCTTTTGCGTCACATCTAAATGATTTTGACGAAAAATACACGACGTTGCTTAATTTAGTTCAAGGTAAAGTGAATACGCCTAAGATTAATGATTATTTAGCGTACGTGGCTCTTTACGATTCTGTTGACGTAAACAACAACTTCCCGCTAACGCTAGCAAACGATTACGCGCGGATGGTGAAACAGCTCTACAGCTCTTATAGCAAAGTGCTACTCGAAGCTGAAGAATCACACGGTGTCGCACTTAGCGCAGTCTCTTGGAATAACTATTGGGACTACCCTACCGAGCACAGCCGTACGTTCCCTTATACAGAGGTGAGTTACTCCCAACTTCAAAAAATCAAGCAGCATATTGGCTCTGGGACAACGAAATACGTTAGCAGCATCAAAAGTGATAGCATTATCGCAGTGGCAACCAGCGGAAAATCGAAAGATGGCTGGGAATCGGGGGATGATGAAGCTGAAATCTGGTTAGAAGATGCAGAGTCTGAATACACACATCTTTACTTAATTGTAGACAATGGCGTTGCAACCGAAGTCGAAGAGTCTGTCGACCGCGCGACTTACTTACGTTTGGCTAATGCTATCGATAAAGAAGTGCTAACAAAACCTTACGGTAAATTTGAAGACGAAGCCGTGGATAAACCTCATACGCCTGGCATGACCTATGTTGGACATTCTCAGTACGGAAAGTGGGAGCGTGATCCGATTACAGGTGCTGACGTTTGGGTGTGGTTTGCCGCTTATTCTATTATGAGTGACCTTACAGAAGACAGAATCGACCGTCGACGCCATGAACGTTACCTTGCTAGCATGCATGGCTACATCCCTCCATCAAGCAGAAGCAATTACCGTGGCACTAACCGTTATGGGATAACGAGCCATCAGTCTCCTATACAAAGCTCACTGACACGCTCTCGAAACAGTAACTTGAAAGGGTCAGGTCAATCATTCCGTAATCGCGGCCCAAGCTCAGGGAAATAAAAATTATGCATATCATGTTATTTAACACCGTTCTATTTATTGCGTTAGGCTTGGTAATGGTGCTTGTTGCCAACAGCATTGCGGATCGTCGTTTGAAGAAAAAACACCCAGAGCTTATTGGTGAGGCTAACAGTATTTGGGATTCAAAGGCTTTCATTATACGCCGAGCAGGCCTTTACCTTTCAGTATTGCTTGGTACATACGCCGTATCGAAAAACATTGGCGATGCCGCGTTCGCCGCAAACAGCATCATGGGCAGCATGACTCTAGCCCTTATGATAGAGTCTTTACTTGGTTTAGCATCAGTACTTGTGTTCACCTTCACAGCCTTGCACAGTGTTGACAAGTTCATACTTTCGAACGTTGACAACGACAATGCGGTTGTTAACAACAATTGCGCCGTAGGTGTAACTGAAAGCGCAATTTTCATCGCGACCGGCTTAATCTCTTATGGTGCGTTGTTGGGAGAAGGACATATCGTCTCTGCTTGGGTATTCTTCCTAATTGGGCAAGCTATATTCATTTTGTTTGGCTACCTCATGGAGTATGTTATCCACCCGACCCACAATGCTAAAAGTGACATTGAAAAAGGGTGCATTTCATCTGCCCTCATCGTGTCCTCAATGTTGTTGTGCGTAGCCTTGTTCGTTAAAAATGGGATAGCAGGCGACTTCTATGGCTATAGCCAAGACATCCCCTATTTCCTTACCATGTTCGGGCTTCAGTTTGGTATCTTTATTGGCTATATGTTCTTTATCGAACCGTTAATTATTAAAGCAATGAACCTCCCTCCTCGCTCTGTGGCATCATTTTCCACTAAGGTTGCACTCCAGCTGGGAATTGCTGTATCTATCGTAGCAAATGTAAGCCTTTAGCTTCGCCGTGCGCCTGATCATTGACTCAAGGTCAGGTGCACTCACTTTCTCTGTTACACACATCTAACCGAAGGACGCCACAAATGAACGAAAAGTTAGCAAAAGCCAAACAAGCTTTACTTGATAAAGTATTTGAGGGGCCACTGAAAATGAGCTTACAGACTCAGACGTCACCTGGCTTGAAATTGAAAATGTTGAAGATGAGCTAAAGAAGCTGAAGTTTTAACCAAAGGTATCAAAAGCAATGGAATTTACTGTTGGCCGCAACTACGCAAATGTGGTTATCGATGAAAGTTCAAGTCAACGTCACCTTTCCGTAATGGTGTGCCCGGATGATTACCAAAATATACGCTATGGCGGCACCATTTCACTTCAACGCGCTACCGAGGCGGAAGATGGTTACCTAAGTTACTTCAGGAAAAACCCGCTGTATCGCGAGCGATTTGAGGATAGTTGGGTATATACGTCTAACGAAAAGACCCTTGCCGCGTTCGTGCAGGGCGACGTCGTTTACATTGTGATGATTTCGCCTAAAGAGCCCTTATTCATTAAGCGAGATGCGTGTCTGTTTGACGGTGACTTTGAGTTATCGCGCTTTCTTATTGAGAAAACGCAAGGCACCGATTAACATGTAAGTCGGTGCCGGTGGCGTAGCACGTTGGTACAGTGTATCTTTTTTGAGTCGCTTAATGAGGCAAGCTCTCTCGATGATCCACAAGCGACTTAAGTTGCAGTAGGTGCGCTCCCATGAAACTACTCACAATATGTGCTTCATCCTCACTTATTTTCGCCCCTTCGCGCTGCATGACAAGGTTCCCCTCTTGATCTTCGATGTGAAAAGAAAGGCTCATGTCCCCTACCATTTTTATAACACCGGTAACACCATAACCAGGCACGTTTTTTCTTTCCGCACTGGCGATTAGTGGTACAAAGAACTCAATTTCAACATACTCATTTTCAGGGCTATGTTCTCTAATTTTGATTTGCTGGTTTTTTAGCGATTCTACGTAATCTTTCACAATTCTAGTGTGAGGCATAACACGTCCTTTAGTTACCTTAATCCCTTCACCATCAATGCATCAGCTCAAAGTGTGGTGGGTTCGTCAGTCATTTCACATCATATTACCCTTAGTATGCGAATACAGTGCCATCGTTCATTTGTTAATTCAGATAAATCACATTCTCATTTTATTTCAGTTGGTTACAAGCCTTCCTTTTGCCTTGTTAGCAAACATCTCAAGCTAAAACTCGTAAAATATGACAAATTAACCGACACCTTATTGCCCACTGCGTGCAAATTTTGCGACACTTCCGTGGCTGCGTTCAAGTCTATAGGCAAAAGTAACTCAACTTTACACGCTAATCATTTTGATTCACTTGATCGATTGTGATATTCTTTTATCGAAGCTCACCGAGAAAACCCCGTGATCAGAACGAAGTGATGTCGCGGGGATGAATCGGTGTCACCCCTGCTCTTGAATATATTTTCGTATTGTCTCTACACTTGCATTTCCTACAGAACACACAAAGTATCCATCAGACCAAAATGTTTTCTCTTTCCAAAATTGGTTTTTGAGATAAGGAAATGATTTCCAGATTTTAATTGTTGTAACTTGCTTAATCCTCCTTGCGTGCTGACCTACTGAATATCGAGTGCCGATTGTAATCAGCGTATGAATGTGATCCTTGTCTATCTCAACCTCTTCGGTCCTAAAGTCAGAAGATAGAGAAACATCGAAAACTGTTTTCTTAACAAACTCACCTAGTCTTCCATTTAGTAAAGGTTTTCTGTATTTAACTACCAGAATTAAATGAAGTGCTATTAGATATTTACAGTGAGATTTAGTTTCATATTCCATATTGACAATCCGTTCTTATACAGTAGTCTATACAGTAGTCTATACAGTATATGAAAAAGACGCTCAGATACAATTACAGGCTAAATCCTACGCCAGCTCAAGAAGCTAAACTCATTGAGTTTGGCGCTACAGCGCGTGGCATTTGGAATCTGTTGTTGTCTGAAAATAGGCGTCGATATGAATACGATAAAACATTCCTGTTTTACAAAGACATGGCTTCTCTCCTTAAGGAAATAAAGCCATTCGAGGAATTTGAGTGGATTAAAGCGTTTGATTCAGCGGCAGGCCAGCAAGTCGCTCGTGACTTAGAAACGGCGATGAAGAATGCGTTTTCAAAAGGTCGTTTGCAGCGGTTTCCAAAGCATAAAATATCCTATAAGAAAAAGAAGCTTCACAATGACTCGTTCCGAGCTGTCAATACTCAACTGCAACGCAGGCAAAAAGGAGCGTTATTATCTCGCTTTACTCGGCGAGTTCCTTTTAACCTTATGCCCTGGCGCAAAACACCGAGTTCTGTCCGCAGATATACGCCATCCGTCTTTTCGCGCCATTTTTGCTACCTGCGCCCAAGACTCGCCAATATATTCGGCTTGCTCAAGGTTGGATGCTTCTTCACACGCCTCACAATCGCAGTAAAAATGCGCGGTGTAATTGGCTACGATCATATTCTGCTCTTTCTAAGTTGGCTTTTGTTATGATTCAGAAACACTGGTAAGCGTGTACTCTGTGGTCCACTCATGATCACATTCAGTACACCAAACATCTTGAGAAGCATGGCCGGACGATATAGTGACCTCTCCACCTTCTATCATACTTGAACCACATTTGTAGCAATTCTCGCCACCTTTCTCAACGTATTCTTTTTGCTCATTGTTCATTTCTGTAAACCTATCAATTTCAATTCATGTAATTGTATTATTTACACCTCAAATGTCAATAAAATATTTACACTAATAGGTGTGGATTTATGTTAGAGCAATGGCTGCGTGGGCGCTTAGACTGAATTAAAAGGTCCGTGTATAGAACAGCACGTTAGCCCTAAAGAGTAAAGCTAAACGTGCAGTAGAAAATGTAGTGCTTAGACGAGGCTTCTTTTCCCCCTTCTGATAAGCATTAGCATAAAAAACGCTAAGCTTGGCAGGAGTGGCGCTGGCACTTCAGCGAGGTTTCGCCCTTCAGCCAAATCAAAGGTTAATTCTCCCGTTACATCCCTCAATTGGTATGCATTCAAGTGTGCATTCCCAAAGTTAGTCTCAACTTGAAATTCGAAATACTGAGAATCGCTATCAGCAACGAATGTTCCGATAATGTATTGGCCTAGCCCTTCACCGTAATTATGTAGCAGCGCATCACTAGCATTGCCATCACCAACTCGCATTATTCTGCTTCCGGGTATGTCTTCTCTAATGTCGGCGTACCAAAATTGAACGAGGTAGGTATTCCCCTCAACTAAATATCCATCACCGGCATAAAATGAAACCGAGTCTTTCCCGCCCCCATAATCCAGTGTGTCCAATAGCATATCGTAATCTACGTCGCCTGATGTCGCCCCGGTTACATCTGTTTCCAGAAACGAACGTTCCCCTGCGTCTAAGTCAAAGGTGTCCGTTGATTCTAAGAACGTTATTCCGTTTATTTCAGTATCTTGACTTCGAGGCTCTTCATAGAGCGTCCCGTCGCTTGAAAAGTTGAAAGCTTCTACGGTTTCACCTAACGTGACTACATCGCTTGCCCCTGTTGTATCAAAGGTTGGATGCCACTCAACCAATGCAGCTTTGGAAGCGCCACTAGATACCACCAGAAGAGCTGTTAAAACAATCCTTTTGAACATATGCTACGTTATACCTTAACTTTCTCTGTTTTCCTGTCATTTGACAAAGCAAAACCCGTGCCTACAAAGAACAGGGTATCACTTGCATAACTGAATTTCGGTAGTAATCTATAATGCAGGCTTAAAACTCACAAAGCCTTTCTGTCACCTTCCTGTTTAACCTATCGCTCCACCCAGCGAAATCATAATGCGCTTTACATCGTAATCATTTTGATTTAGTATTCATTCAACACATATGCTTACCCCTATGAGAATAAACTAACGTATGAACGGAACTGATTTCATTTTTGAGACCCTACCTGAGCTTTATGAGGGAATTGAAACTCGCCCGTCAACACCTAGCGACTTCTGCGCATGTTGCCAGCGCCACGTGAAAGACACAGCAGTCCCAGACAAGTCATGGGAAGGTAAGATTTATAGCAAGACAGAGGTGCACTGTATACCTTGCCAAGTGTTATATCACCCTAACCAAAAGCATTTCGGTGTTGAAGGGTACCGTTCTCGACAAGTGCGGTATGCTGATAAAGAGACCGCTTTGAAGGCAAATCAAGCGATCACACGCATGGGTGATGTCAAAGTGAAAGACAGAGTCACATCCCTAAGCAAGGAAGGCTTTACTTTATTTCCAACGGAAGAAGATGCGATGGCTGCACTAGGGGAAGCTCATGAAGTGGTTGTCAATGCAGGCTCTGCGGTTATAGGTAAACTCGGCATGCTTGTCGGAGCTGGCATGGCTATAAGTGCCAACAAAGCCATCTTCTACGCGCCCGGCAAGCATTTCGATAAGTTAACGGGGGTTGGTGAGTTGTTCATAAAAAAACAAATTGGCGGCTACGCCATGATCACAGACGTTATCAATGAGTTTGATGGTTCAGAGCCATTTCTATTTATTGGTGATTTTGGAAAAAAGAAAGCTGAGCTTGTCAGTAACCTAACACTGTCAAAAGGCAAGCGTTCTTTCATTTCCTGCTCAGCCAACGGGGCAATGCGGATAAACAGGAATGCTTATCTCGCGTTGCGCCAATATGTTTTAGCGCATTTTTCATCCGCCCCCAAATCAACGACCGCCGACTTTTTTAAAACACTCCGAAGCCTTGCGTCTGGTTACACCCCTGTTTCCGTCGCGCAGGATAAACTCAAAGACTTACCCCGCATTGGTGAATTACTAAAAACACTGCCTACGTGTCCTCACGAGCGCATAGAGCTCACCATCGCTGTAGATAAAGGCCTTTAATAATGCTTTGCGTATACCAAGAATCACATTTCCTCATGCCGAATACTGGGCAGCACAATGCTAATAACTGGCACAAGGCAATCATGGATGTACTTACTAACGGGCATCATATAGAGAGCCTTCAGTATCTATTTAAAACTGACATCAGCCCGAGAATGCCTGAATCCTCGCTGGTAAGAGTGAGAGGCTTGTCTTTACCTGAACATTGCCAGCCTGTAGAAAGAAAGCAGAACTTTACAAAAGGCGTTCAAGCTGCCTTTCGCTTACGCCTGTGCACTACTCGCCGTAAAAAAACAACAGTTAACGGAAAAGAAAAAACAATTGAGACTTTCGTTTCTGAAAAAAACGACGCCTTTCATGGTTTTTTATCCCAAAAACTGTCATCAAATGGTTTTGCGCTCGACAGTATCACTGAGATTCAAGATACCGTTGTTGAAAGGGTAAAGCGTGGAGGCACCCAATTCTTCTCTCCACGCTGTGATGTAACGTTCTTAGCAACTATCACTGATGAAGAAGCAGCTGCTATCGCTTACGTAAAAGGCATTGGCCGCAACAAAGTTTTTGGTGCCGGCATGATGGAGGCGCTAGATGTCTAAATTAAAAGAACTCACATCTCATGTGTTTAGCCCTGACGGGTGGTTAATCGAAAATGGTTACCGCCACACTGACGTTCAATTAGCGTACGCCCTTTCAGTATGCGACGCCATAGAGCATTCAAAACAAATTCATGCTATCTCCGCTGACACTGGCGTTGGCAAAACGCTTGCATATCTGGTTGTATCTGCGCTGTACAATGCGCTAAATAACAAGCGAGTCGTCATCGCTACTCATAGCATAGAGCTGTTACGTCAGATTGAGAAAGACATTCCTATTGCAAACAGGATCACTGAAGCGCTAACAGACACTACCGTCCCATTCTCTACCCGTATAGGGAAGCAGCACTATCTTGATCCTGACCGCATTGAGCTTCTTTATGTCAATCTTGTCGATGAAGGCGTTGAATTAACCCGCAAACATCACGAGCTTCTCTCCTGGGCAAAAACGTCGGCCTTAACAGGCTCTGGGCTAATTAGTGACTGGAGGCAGTCTTTTGGCGCACTACCCACAGGTGTGACAGAAGAGGCGATATGCTTGACTAAATATAGCCTTGACGGGGCCAACAACGCCGAGTCTCGTTCTAGTGCGAATGCGAAAGTTGCAGGCATCGTGATAACAACGCACGCTATGATGATCAATGCGGCTTTTACGGATGTGCTAGGCAATATTGGTGACATTACATTCCTGATCGATGAAGGAGACAAGTTCGAGAATGCAGCGGAACTGATCGGTAATGTATTCATTCCGGTGAAACGGATTGCAAGTATTGCTAAGACCTGCCTTTCCAATCTGAAAAGTAAAAAAAGCAAATCTCTGAGCGCCCTGATTAATCTCGCGTACGAATACGATAACGCTTTGCGCGACATGGATACAGGTAAAGACATCCATTTTAAGCATGTTGGAAACGAACAGATAAAACAGGTAGAACACTGTGTTTCTGAAATAGTCCAATCAATGAGTGTGGCGCTGAAATCAAGCAAAAGAGCACTTGCCAACATGACCGCTTTTAACGAGTTACAACTCATTAATGACTTTCTGTTGTCGTTTAATAAAAACATTTCTTTGCGCGGTCTGCATTTCTCTAAGAAACGGAGAAACCCTGCGTTTCTCAGGTTTTTCCAAAGCCCCGCAGCGGTCATTCATCGTCACTTAGAGAAAGGTGCTAGCGCCATTTTTACCAGCGCGACCATTCGTGACATGGGGCGAAGTGAAATAAGCTTCTCATTTCTCGCTTCCACGCTAATGGTTGCTGAAAGTGATATGGGGGTCAAGGCGTCTTTTTCACCTCGACAATACGGTGACTTGCAATTTTTCGTGCCAGACAATGAACTCCCCAACCCCTATCAACATGGGGAAGTTAATTCGCTCTGGCGTCGATATGTGACTGATGTCATACGTTATACACAATCACGCTATGAGCGCGTTTTAGTGCTTGCCACCAGTTTTGACGAAGTAGACGCATTAAGCATTCTGCTAAAAGGTCATGGGGCATTTCATAAACAAGGTACGGGGTTAGCCCCACTTGTAGCGCAATGGGAGAAAAACGGTGGCATTTTAGTTTCCCCCTCCGTATGGGAAGGGTTTAGTCCGCGACTTTCTAATGGCTCACAGATGTTTTCATCCCTAGTAATAACAAAACTTCCTTTTTCGGTTCCCTGTGAACTGAAATTAGGCGAGCTACGCGGTAGGCTTGCGTCACAAGGCTCTCACTACTCTGCTGAGGCTATTTACTATAAGAATTTAACTCAGGTTGCGATGCGCCGTTTCTGTCAAGGCATAGGTCGTGCTATCCGCGCCGAAACTGACCAGTGCGACATTTACATCTGCGACCCTCGCATCCTTGGAAATATCAAATTAAAGCAAGGCTTCGCCAAAGCGCTGCCAAAGCGCTTTGAAGTAAAACTTGAAGATGCCTGTCAGTTTGATGGCAAAGTTTCCATAGAAAAAGCGGCTAAGACCATGGACGAACTGGAGGGATGGGTATGACACCTTTTCTACTGCAAGCAAGACTTATTACACCTTGCGTATACAATCGACCGATAAGGCTGCCCGGGCTTTTATATCACGCCTTACTTTCACACTATTGTGATGAGGATAAAGCGCAATCGGCTTTACCCACACTACTCAAGGAGAATGATGGTGTATTCCACGGTTCCAGCTTAATTTTCGGGATCCAGCCGGAATCCCCGGTAATTGCCTGCTTTCAACCATCGCTGGGTATTATGAGAAACGAGTCTGATTTTAATCGTTCGCTAATATCGCCCAATGGGCGTGGCGGCAAGTACGTGTCGGTTCAGCTCGATGGAGGAGCCACCAAGACTCGATTGGGTAATAACCAAGCCTACCACGCCCCTTTCATTACATTCTTTGGCTACGGGCACAGCGACAAAATTACTGCTTTACTTAATCATTACGTGTCCGCTGTTGGCATCAACGCGACTCGGGGCGTGGGGACACTCGCACCAAATAGCTGGGATGCAAGAGAGATTAGTGAGGACCACAGCTTGATTGACATTACTGGGAAAACAGGAGAAGCGAACAGAGGTATGCCCTTAACCCCGCTTCCTGAGAAATTGTTCAAAGCGCTGTCTCCAAAAAAATATGGGGACCACGAATCGGAAATGGTGGCGCTGCGCCCACCTTATTACAAAAACACTGAATTAAAATTATGCGCGGTCCCTGAAAAGGTCTCTCGCCAACTCATTTAACTTGCAGGATTAACTAACTATGTCATTTTTCGCTGAAAACAAACGCTTTAGTTTCAACATTACAGGTGAAGTAACAGCTCAATCCCCTATTTCCGTTTCGCGTCCTGACGATAACTTTGTGAGCGCAACGGGCACTAAAGACAAACCCCGACTACCTCGTGCAGGGGCGAAAAAAGATGCAACCCTCCCTTTCATCCCTGGGTCGAGTTTCAGAGGCGGACTGCGTCGTGCTGCGAGGGACGTTATTCGCCGCTTGACTGGAGAGCAATTCGATATTGCGACTTCATATATGTTGACTCAGGGCGTTGATATCACAAACACCATGAATTCACAGAAATCAGCAGGCAATATCGGGCTTGAAGAACCACTTCGCACCTTAAATCCATTATTAAGCTTGTTCGGGGCGTGGTCGCTCCCTGGCCACACTGGCGTTAGCGATCTCATTCCTACCACCCCTGGCAGTGTTTTCACAGCGGGCGGCGGCGTAAGAACCAATGATTTTATTCGCGACCCTAAACAAATTCAGTTCCTTTCTCCTGAAGATGCAGAAAAACTACAGCAAATCATTTTAGATGACAGCGCTACCGCATCAGAAGTTGGTGAGTTAAAAAAAGAAATTTCTGACCTCAAGGCTAAAATGAGGGACTCGCGTGACAAAGAAGTCAAGGCTTCTATACAGGAGGAAATCAATCACATTGATGCGATGATTAAAGTAAAGAAAGAATCCAAATCCGGTGCAACCGAAACGATCCAGCGGCCACTAGAAGGTTACGAAGCCATTGTCCCCGGTACTGTCATGCTACACCGTCTTCCACTAACAATGGTCAACGCAATGGAGATGGCACTCTTCTTAGAGTCTCTTGCTACTTACGCTAAAAACCCCGTAATAGGTGGACATAAAAACCATGCCTGCGGCTTCTTCAGCGCCACTTACGCCATTCGTTATTGGCCCGAAGACGAAGATGTCTCGCGCGAAGTTGCGAGCATTCGCTTTAATGAAACGGGCTTTTTTATCGAGGGTGAAATTGCTGATGAACTACAATCTATTCGCAAAACCTTCAGGACCGCAGTAAGTGATGGCAAATTTAATTTCAAAGCCTTTTTATTTAAGCATGCTGTCTAAACGATGGTGGCTTGAAAGCAGTCATTAAACTTGTTCTTTCACAATGATTTACAGTTAGAGTATTCCCCGCGTAGGCGGGGGTGAACCGTGTCATTTGAAATACCTCGTTTTGTTAATGAAGTATTCCCCGCGTAGGCGGGGGTGAACCGGGCATTGTTCAATGCGTCTTTTCCTACAAACCGTATTCCCCGCGTTGGCGGGGGTGAACCGTATTTGGTTAGTTTCTTTTTTGAGTTTCCAGCGTATTCCCCGCGTAGGCGGGGGTGAACCGTCACAGAAAGGTCAGTTGGCAAAAATATACAGGTATTCTCCGCGTAGGTGGGGGTGAACCGAGGATGAGCTACTAAGTCTAACTGAGACAGTGTAT
>CENT01027974.1_pt1 | contig 17064 bp, 16 predicted proteins | sample 530141 | NCBI WGS metagenome assembly CENT01 (sample SAMEA2591074, study PRJEB7988) | marine metagenome | isolation source: saline water (ENVO:00002010), including | reverse complement strand
TTTTTTATTCATGGAGCTCAGATGAAATCTCAATACGAATATCGTGTTCAATACGAACAACAATACGTTCAAGAAGAAACCTTACCAGCTTTAAATACTCCCGAAGATCGTCACCATTATGCTATGTTCGTTAAGGGCAATGAGCATTTCGACAATGGTCGTACGTATGTGTATAAAGACGAGTTTGGAAAATATGTATCTTCTTTCGTAAGTCAGTATTCTGATATTATGGAAAAGAACCTTGAGCCAGGAGTTAAAGACGCAGTCCTTGCTTTACAGAAAAAAGGTTATCTAACGTTCACTAGTTGTCAAGGTCATGATGATTCTAAGCATCGATATATTGGTATAGTATTCAACACTAAAGAGCAAAAAGGCCAATTCATGCGTGAGATGAGGGATCTGAGGTGTGATATCTATTGGTATGATAATGTTATTAACACTGTTGAGAGACCTCGCAAGGAAGTACCTTGGTGGTCTGAAGGTGGCATTACTTTACACATTGTATATGACGATGATAATTATGAAAATTCATCTCAAATGGAAAAACGAGAAAAGCCATATACGGACGGAGAGCTAACTAAATTTTGGAATATTCAAACGTGTCGTAACTATCAGCACTATGAATGTATTGTATTCTCGTTTGGTTATCCCATGCTTGAAAAAAGCTTGTGGGAAAGAATAAAGAAAGCTCTATTCTACAATCACTATAAAGTCACTAGTGCATATCACGATTTCTGTAAAAAAGTCGATCGACTGACAGAATACTTAGCGTAACAAATCACACACATAAAAAAAGAGAGTTCCAAAGAACTCTCTAATCTTATTAATAATGGGGTGGTTTAACCCACCCTTCTTATTATATTTGCTTGCTAGCTTAGAATAAGTTAGCGATTGCAACTCTACGGTAGTATACGTTGCTGTTGGCATCCAATGCACCAGAACCTTGTGTGATTCCTTTAGCATATGGGTTAGAGACCATACCGTAACGGGTTTTGAAACCAATTTTCGGTTGGAAGCTATTCTCACCAACTGCACGAACCATTTGTAATGGAACGTATGGGCAATAGAAGATACCAGCATCGAAAGATGAAGAACCTTTATAGCCTACAACTAGGTAGTTTGCACCAGCATATGGATCGATATATACTTTGTAGCGACCGTTAAGTACACCAGCAAAAGTATTACCAGTATCATCTACTGAAAGAGCGTTGCTGTTAAGAGCAGGAGTGTAATCAAGTACACCGGCCATTTGCAATGCAGAAGCTACGTCTGAAGAACAAATTACGATGTTACCTTTACCACGTCTGGTTCCTTTTGCAATAGCGTTAGCTTCTTGCTCGATTTGGAACATTAAACCTTTGAACTTCTCTACTGACCAACGACCGTTTGCATCAACGTCTAAGTCGAATGTACCCGGAGCGGCGGTAGCAGTTGCACCAGCAACAGCATTTGAGTAGATTGTACGAACCAATTCTCTGTTGATCTCAACTAAGATTTCAGACTGGAGAATGTTGGCTAATTCAGTTTCAGCATCTAAGCCGTGAACTGCTTTAAGGTCCTGAGCAAGCTCAGTAGTGTATTCAGCTTTCAGAGCTCTTGACTTCGCAGCAACCGTAACTTTCTCGATTGAGAAGGCCATTTCGCCGAATGAAGTAGTTGGAGCAACTGGGTCACCAGCAGCACCGGTTCCGCCTACGATTGGGAGAGTTCCCAATGCTTCAGCATCGTCAGTGTCAAGGCCTACACCAGTAGTTTCTGAACCTTCGCCTAGTTTCGCGCTATGAGCACCTGTACCAGAGAAGTCAGTATCAGCTTCGTTGTAGAAAGCTTCGCCGCCAGCTTGGTTAGTGTAAGTTGAACGCATTGCAAAGATAAGTCCTGTTGGACCTGTCATTGGCTGTACACCAGCAATGTCGTATGCCATAAGATTAGGCATTGCACGACGTACTAATGAGATTAATACTGGATCGTAACCAGCAGTTGGACCAGCAGCAGTTGAAGCTGAACCGAAGCCGCCATCGCCTGTTACTGTAGTTTCGCTAAGAAGACCAGTCATAGAAGCAGAGATATCACCTGATTCTACGAGAGCCTTTTCTGTGTTTTCAAGAATTGTCGCAGTGACAGATTTCTTGTGTTGATCTGCAATTGGTGAAAAAGAGTCGTGCTCCAAAATGGGGCCCCACTTCTCCACAAGAGCTTGATAGTTTGACTGTGCCATAATTGTCTATCTCCTTGTTTAAATAAGTTCTATCTGGATCTATTTATAATATTATTGTTTTGGGTTATTTGTTTCTTGCGTTTAGAGACTCAACGAGAGCATTAATTGAAGAGTGATCAGAGACTGGTCTCTTAACCGCTGTTTCTTCAGTAATGATTTCTTGCTCTTCCTCAACTTCCTCAACTACAGTAGCTTTCTTAGCAAAGAAAGATTCCTTAAGTGTTGAAAGATCGGTTTTGTATTCCGCAATATCTTGTACGTCGAGTTTCTCAGAAAGAACTTTAAGTCTCTCACGCTGGGTGATAGTCAAGTCTTCGGTCATTTCGTCAAATACTCTATCTGCATTAAGTGATGCAATCTGCTTATGTAGTTCAACGTTTTCACTGATCTTTTCATTAGCAGTAGTCTTAAGTTCTTGAACTTCTTCTTCCAAGCCAGCAACTACGTCGATAGTTTCATCATCGACTTCGATGTTGTGCTCTTCGAATAATCCTTTAAGACCAGTCATTAATGACTCTGCCATTTCTACCTTAACGCCGGTTTCAATAGCAAGCTCGTTCTCTTTCATCCACTCTTCTACTACGTAGTCGAGATAAGAATCAAGATTTTCAACGATTTTTTCAACTGCAGTATCTACTGATTCTTTCATCTCTACTTCTAGAGCTTCAGTTTTCTCTGCAATTACAACTTCAGCTTTTGCAGTTGCTGCTTCATGAACAGCTGCTTCAAAGACTAATGTTACTTTTGATTTGAATTCTTCTGAGAGGTCCACGCCTTCGAACATAGCTTGGATTGATTCCTCAATTTCAACTACTTCTTCAACAACCGCTTCAGCATCAGCTTCTTCAGCTTCTTCTGCAACAGCGCCTTGGCCTGGAGTGACTTTGTCTACTTTGTCAGCTTTTGGATCTACTGATTTTTTGACATCTGCCTTTTTCTTCTTGATTTCGCCGCCTTCTGGAGATACGGTATCCTGCACTTCTGCTGCAGGAACAACGTCGCCACCAGATTTCTCAACGAACTTTTCGTCTAACTCATTTGACATATGTTCTACTCCTTTTAACTTAATTGGTTATTCTATATGTTTACTATTTATTAAAAAGTTATTTTCTAAGACCAGACACAAATCGCTCGAATAACGCAGCGGCTGTGCTTTCATCTACTCGACGAACTGTTCTTCTAACTTCTTTCTCTACTGTTTGCTGGATTTCTTCAATTACTTCTTCAACCGAAACGTCCTGAGGAAGCCAGTTACCTGAAGCAATATCGTAGAAATATTCCGCATTTTCCATAATGCCATTTACGAAACAATTCGGTCCAGATGGATCTGTTACAATATCAACAGTAGCTAAATGGAAATCGTTTTGTACTTCCATGATTCCGTCTTTGCCTTGCTTAACAGAACCAAGTCCTCTTGTAGATACACCAATAAGAACACCTTCGTCCATTAATGTTTTGACGATGTTACCCATCGGAGTACCTAAAATCTTTGCTTTGCCGGTAAAATTAGAGCCATCTTTTGACATTTCGGTGATAAGGTGTGATACTCTATCTCCGTTAATAGCTGGTCCATCGGGGTGTCCCAACTCACCAAGTGCTCTTTTAGTACCAATGAAATCTTTATTATAACGATTCATTTCTTTTTCTAGAACCGCAGAAGGATAAATGCGCCCGTTACGATTCTTGATATCTCCTTGCATGAAGATACCTTCAATGAAGTACGACTTTTCGCCAGTTTCTTCATTGAGATCTGTAATAACATTACATTCTTCTACAACTTCTGTAATAAGTTTCATTTTGTGCCTCTATCTTTATACTATTCAGTTATATTTATAATTCTTTTTATACTCTTGCGTCATAATATGTTTTACTTAACTCGCCGCGTTCTGCGGTTTCACCTGTTTTACGCACCTTTACGTATATTTCTTGTGCGGTTCCACCCGGTGGTGTAAAACTTCTTATGCCATTTGCCGTTGTTCCATTAGCATCTACATATGTACTTGCTGCTGTGGCGGCGTTATCATACTCCCAAATATGAGTATTGCTAACAGCGTGGTATGATCCAGGAACTTCTACCCAGGCCATTTTTACAACGCTTCTCTTGCAAATCCAAGGATTTCTTTAAATCCAGCTTCGTCTTTCATAGCTACTGCACCAAGTTTTCTGCGGTTTGTAGGTGAAAGATCTTTAAACATTTGAGTTAATAAGTCTGAGTCTTGCTTCTTAAGAACTACTGATTTACCATTTTTAAGTCTCAGCATACCAACTTTAAACTTGATATTTTCTTCTAACTCTTGGATAATAGATTCGTTTGTTTTGATTTTATCTTGTCCGTGATCGTCAGTATTTTTTACTTTAGTAGTTTTCATAACTGTACGAGTCTTACCATCTGGACCAGTCATTGTTACTGGCTTTTTAGTAGCAGACATAGTTGTTTCATGTACTTCAGGATGAATATCTTTTGCATCATCGTGTGAATCGTAATGTTTTGCTAAATACTTTTGAAGATCTTTTTTCTTACCAGTAGCACTGTGTGAATCGGCAGTACCTTTAGATTTCTTTAAAGTAATGTTATGCTTTTTAGCATTTGCATCATGATCGCCTGTATGATCGATATCAACGGTGTGAACCTTATTCATATCTTCGTCAAGTTCAAAAAGCGATTCATTTACTCTTTTAAGAACAGCTCTAACTTGTGGGTGATCTGAAATACCGGGCTTCATTTTATCCATTGCCTTTACAGCGCCAGACATGTTACCACCTTTGTATCTCTTATCAGTTGCAATACCAATTGCTTTTTTAACACTTAGCTTGTCTGCTTCATGCAATTCTGGATGTAGCTCTTTAGCATCATCGTGTGAATCATAGTGCTTAGCTAAATACTTGTGAAGATCTTTTTTCTTACCAGTAGCATTATGAGAATAATCGCCGGTTTTCTTTAAAGTAATATTGTGCTTCTTTGCATTAGCATCTTTACTACCGTCGTGATCGATATCAACGGTGTGAACCTTATTCATATCTTCATCTAATTCTTCATTTGTTTTCTTTTTTTTACGAGCTCTGAGTGCTGCAAGATCCTTAGCATCGATGTCGCCATCTGAATCAGTATCAAGTTCTTTTTGACCACCTGATAATGCTTCGGTTTGAAGGTTAGCATGCAAAGTTTTAACCGCTTCATAAGCTGCAGTTAATTTGTTTTGATACCATTCTTTTGGATCACCGTTACCAAGAGAATCTTTAATTTCTGAAACAGCTTGACTGATAAAGTCTAATTGCTTTTCCATCATTGGAATTTCTTGAGAAGGATCTTCTTGAAGATTAGCTTCTTCTTCAAAGATACCTTTTGAATATGCTTTGTCGTAATTAGCATCGCCTTTCTGGTCAGCTTTACGCATGGCCTGAGGCTTTTGAATATCACCAGTGAATTGAGTATCCAACGCAACTGGGTGTGGCTTTACTTCGTAAGTATGTTGATCCTTAAAGGCTTGCTCTTCGTGAGCACCTTTTTCTTTTGGCTGTGCTACTTCCGAAATTATTTGTTTAAAGGACTTCATTTGAAATCTCCTAGATTTACTTTGATTTGATTATATTTATCCATTAACGACTTTTGAATCCTCTTCGCGATTCGTATCTTCATCATCTTCGCCACCATCTGGAGCATCTTCAGTTCCAGCTTCTGCGGCGATTTGTTTCTCCATATCTTTAATATCATCATCAGTCATACGAAGAACATTTTTACGAACCCATTCTCTTGAATAATATGTGCCGATATGCTCGTCAACTTCTCTTAGAGTTGTTAATCTTTCACGTGCAATTTCAGCTTCTTTCAATTCAGTAAAATAATTGTCTTTAATAAAGTCGTATCTTAAAGCTGGTTTTAATTCTGCAAATTCTTCTGGTGTCATAATACCTTTAAGAATAAGCTGCTTTTCTAAAATTTGAGTAAACAAAGATGAAAAGCGATTTCTTAAACGTTGAATAAATTTGCTAAACTTAAGTTCATCTCGAGTAATTTCAGAAACACGACCAAAAGAGTACATTGTTTCTGGTTCTAAACGTGATAGTGGAACCTTAAGCGATTTATATAGTTTACGCTGGAAGTACTGTAGGTTTTCATCATTAGTTAAACCTTGAGCATTACCACCTGCTAATGTATCCACTTCAGTAGTTCTCTCACCACCACGGCGAGGGAACCAAAAATCTTCTGTCATAGTCATCATCTTACGAGCATCTGTAATTTCACCAGTAGATGAATTATACTGTAGCTTGTTCTTGTGACGAACCATCATATCTCTTAAATATTGCTCGGCTTTAGACTTAGGTAAGTTACCGACATCAATATAAAAAATTCTTCTTTCAGGTGCTCTTGTTAAAGTATAGATGATTGTCGCATCTTCGAGCATCCTTAACTGGTTAATTGGCTTAATTGCTGCATGCAAATGTGATAAAACAAGAGCATTATTTTCACTCATTTGACCCGATGTAATACGGGCAATAGAGTCTTTTGCAATTTTATATCCCTGAGAACCAGAAGTTCCTGATCCTTTTTCGCTACCAAAACCATTTTCTGAATACATGTAGTACTCAGATTTAATCTTTTTAACTGGAACTCCAGAATGCTTATCCATATTTTTCTTATCCATTTCACGAATAAGTTTTAATTTACGTGGATCAACATAACGTAGCTCTTGAATACCGGTTTTAAGATCTTCTTCATTAATGATACAGTGATAATTAACTCTACCATCAATATAAAACTTTGAAAAAGTATCGTAGCCAGTATTAGAAAAATCCAATAGAGTAAGTACTTCTTGGAAAGTTTCTGAAACTCTATCCTTGACCTTATCTGGAAGATCTGAGTCGTCCATAACAATATCTACAACTTTGTCTGCTAAATCGACCGAAATTGCTTCATTAACGATTTCATCCACCGCTTGAGTAATTTCGGGATTCATGGCGAGACCACGATATTTTGTCACTAGCTCGGACTCAGTCTTAGCAGTACCTTCTAAATCTAGAATAGTACTATAGAATCCACCCACTGCGTTTCCAACGGTAATAGCACCGTCATCGTTCAATGGTTCAGCGAAAGAGACCGGAGCTACGATCTCTTCGCTTTCTCTGTTTATTTCAAACCCAAATAATTTCAATTTTCAATCCTCACATTATATAATAAATTATGTAGTTGGTACGCCAGTATTACCTTCAACTCTCCATAAATCGTACTGGAATGTAATACTAAATTCTTCAATAGAATCAGTAGCGGACCAATCCATTTGAATGCCATCAATAGCAATTGGGAACATGCCTTCAAAAATGTAAGTACGTAATACTGAACCATCTTTACTAAACTGAGTAATTTGACCGTTAGATTTGTACTGTTGAGGCAAGCCTCTTGAATTTGAATCATGAGAGTTGATGAAGTTCATCCACTCTTCCATTGCGTTTCTGATAGCAAAGTCTTCGTCATTGATTACGGTAACTGTCCAGTCCGCGAATATCCTATCACCGGCATATTTAACCTGTCGTCCAAAGTAGGGAACAGAATACTGCCCTACTGAAGACTCAGGGATTCCAGCTGCCCGTACCATAAATGGTACTTTAATGTCGGCAGTCTGATTAACCGGGTTGGTGATCTGACATTGGAAGAGCGTAGGACGTGCACCGCCACCAACTAGTTCTGATTTGAACTGATTAATGTTAAATGCCATGTGTTCTTCTCCTTTTAAGTATATTTATTACGCGATCTGACCAACAATTTCGTCAAACTCTACACCAGTTCTAGTTGCCACGAATGTTAATTCGATAACGTTAATAGAACGAGCTGGTTTAATGAATATGCTTGCACGGAATTTGTTTGCATCTACAACTTCGGGGGTATTAACTGATGCGTCAGAAACAACACGATAGTCAATAATTCCACGACGTCCTTGGATATCCCGAAGGAATGGATCAACGATGTTCTTGAATTGAGTTTGTGTAAAATCATCATTAAACTCGAACAAGAAGCTTTCAGCTGCAGTCGCGATACTTTTCTCAACAGCGATGAACAATCTACGAACATTCAATCTGTCAAAAGCACTATTAATACCAAGACCAGTTTTATCACCAAATAATACAATTCCACGACCTGCTTGAGACATAACTGGATTAACATCCGAGCTATATAAAACATCTCTTTGTGGTTTACTTGGGTTAAACGCTAATTTAACGATATTCTTAATGATACCCTTTCTGTAACCGGCTGGTGATTCCCAAGGATCTACTCTTGCTGAAAGACCTGCCATGTCACCGTTCAATGGAGTCCAACGATACTTGTCGTTGTACTTATCATAACGGTATTTATAACCACTATCAATGAACGCGTAAGAAGAATTTTGAATCTTGTTACGATATGCAATAGCATTTTCCATTTTAGAATTAGTTTTTAATTCGTCAACTACTGCTTCTTTAGATGGGGATATGAAAGCAACGCAATCTCTGCGATAATCTGCAACGTTAGAGATAATATAGTTAGCTCTTACACCTAGATCATCACCTTTACCTTGAAGGATAAAGGAAATATCGATTTCGTTTGTATTTTTGAATGTATCCCAAGCAAATGCTAATGAACTCAACGTTGCCGATGATTCAGTGGAAGCATCAGTACCGCCTGCCATACGTTCGTATTGGTTAAGCTTTTCTGTACCAACACTATCTTCGTTGGTCATTGCTGCAGTAACTACCGCTGTATTAGCAACTTTAATCCAAGATGAACTGTTTTCGATTACTGTTTCATAGAAGTTTGAAGCACCTTGTGGATCTACAGAACCTGCGGTAGTAGAAAGATTATCAAATACTTCTAATACTTCGTTTGGAGTTCCAGAAATCAAGCCGTCTTTATCGATAACAGCCACGTGGATGTTACCAGTTGCAGGAGCTTTACCAAAAGTTGAATTGTATTGCCACTTTTTAACGATTGATAATTTGTTTAAAGATGTTTCAGCCAGTGTATATCTTGTGTTGAATGTAAGTTCAGTTGTTGTACCAACAGTAGCTGTTACTGCGGTATTACCTGAACCAAACTCTTCATCGATATCAGTTGAAGCTACTGTTGCAACAGTCAGCTCTTGGAACCCAACGCTTGAATTACCAATTACAAGAACATCGCCAACATATACTGATGGGGCTGCTACTGTATTTGCAGTTTCAAAGGTTAACGCTGAAGCATTAAAATCAATTGTCTGTGTTACTGAGTTGTTAGAAATTCCATTATTTTCAATATCACCTACAGCTGCTACGGTATCCGTGAAGGAACCTGCCGTGGCCCAAGATACCTCAATTGAGTTACCTAAAGCACCAGCGTATTTAGCGTCAAAAGCTGCATATGTACTGTCTTCTGCAATTACGTTGTTATTTGCATCAAGTACTTCGGTAGTACCTGAGGCGGTTAATGATCCATCATCTGCTCGTGCCACGTAAAGGGCATTTGAATATGAGAGGTAGTCTGTTGCTGTGAAAAATGTCTCGTAGTTGTCGTCGGTTGGTGTACCAAAGCGATCTACTAATTGATTTTCGGAAGTAATTAAAATAGGATCATTAGTTGGACCCCACTTGAATATGCCAGCTATTGCCGCTGGAGCTGTTGCAACGCCTGGTACTGCCTGACTCGCATCCACTTCACGAACAATGACGGAAGGACTTACGGAAAAAGCCATGTTTTTCTCCTTTATTTAATTAGAAACGCGTTTTAATTTAATTGTTATAACTGTTTCTATTTATAAATTACTCGATTTGCTATTTATATGAGCTTTTCATAGTCGAAGGCCATCATCGTGATAGAATCCATCATCATTGTCTCCATCATCGATAAAACCAAACGGTAGCATTTCTTCTTCAATTTGCTCTTCTGTTTTTTCTCTGAGCTTCTTTAATGTATTTATGTCAGTCATATCTTTAAAGTAGGCCTGCTCGGTCATCCAAGCAAACAATACTAAATTCATTACTAAATCATCATGAAAACCGGATTCTGCTTCGAATGAGTTAGCTTTTCTAGAAAACCTGCTCAATTCTTGTATTGTTTCATGGTCTCGTATAAACAATTGGTTTTGTTCAACGAGCATTTTTAACATAGAACAACCAGTTCCCTTTACAAGTTTTGTTGTTCTTATACCATTTTCTACGTTTTTTCCGAATCCGCCACTAAGTACTTTACCACTCCGCCCAGAGTTTTGCGTATAAAGTAAATTCTCATAACCATAGTCTATGTGTAAAACATCGACAACTTGCCCGCCGATATCGTTAATTTCTACTAATACACCTGCTTCATTATATAGTTTACCACATCTATTCAATACAGATGCAAAATCTATTGGACCGATATAATTATCTCTATAAACAGCGACCTGTCTATATGGCATATCAGTAATATCAAAAACAGTAAAAGTTGAATAATCTAAACCTTTACCTCTTGCAACGTCTGCAGTTATTACATAATTTTTATCTTTTTCAGGTTTTTCATATTGAATAAACCCTTCGCTTTGAGCAATAGGTTTTTCAGCATAAAGTTCTTTGAGCTTAGCTCCTGAAACAAGTGTACCCGAAGAACCAAGAAACTCACAACAATATTCTTGGTTAAACTTTTGTTCATCGTGATCTAAAGCTTCAAGTGTTTCTCGTTTCCATTTATCATCTCGACCAGGAACATCATACCACATTACTTCTTGATATTCATAACCGTTTGTACCTTCTTTGGCTCCTTTACAGGTTTTCCAAAAATGATTTAATCCATTAGGTGTAGAAGTCATTAATAGCTTAGTGCTCTCACCAGATGAAATAGTTGGATATACTGATGCGAAAAACTCATCGTATCCTTCAATAAAGGCAACCTCATCTAGGTATAGAAAGTTAACTGATTTACCACGAATAGCGCTGGAAGATGTTGTTCCTGCTAGTACTTGGCATCCATTCTCGAGTGCTATGTTACCTTTATTCCACTCCTCGATGCCCTGCTGTAACCATTTTGGCAATGCTTCATATGCTAACTTAACTCTAGCCATAACCTCTCTAGAGGCATCTCCTTTATTCGCAAGGATAGCTACAGTTTTAAATTCATTGAATAAGATATAATGTAGAATAACTGCCACTGCTGTTGTGGTCTTACCTGACTGACGAGCTGTTAAAACTGCAACTCTTCTTTCTTTAAAAATCTTATCACAAATCTCTTTTTGATAATCGTACATATCAAAGGGAACTAATCCTCGATCCACATGTACAATTTTAATATATTCTTTTGCAAAATAAACAGGATCATCAGCGCACTTCATATATTCCTTAAGAAGCTCAGGAGTCCATTCAATCTGTTCCTGAACCTTTTTAAGGTGTGAATTGCCTAGATATCCATCACCCATCAATTACACCTTTATCATCTTCCTGATCTTTTAACATTCTGAGAAGATCTGATGTCGATACAATGAGATTATTATTAGTAACTGTGTTACCGCCCGCTGCTTCTTTAGGCTCGTTTATTTCTTCTTTAGCAAATTTCTTTTTAGTAGATATATCAGCGTAATCTTTGTTAGCATCTAATAATGTTTTCATTAAAGTAGAAACTACTTCAAATGCTCGAGGCTGTTCTGATTGCTTGGCTATTTCTAACATTTCTTCCATAGCACTTTTACCAGTTTCTATAACTTCAGCGACGTTTTGACGGACATGTTCAATGTCTTCTAAATTCTCTTTTTCAACGTCAGATAAAACAGCAGGCAATTGAGGTGATGCTTCAGCAACCTCGTTTTTAACAGCAGGTATTACTGTAGGTACTTGCTCTTGCTTTTCATCTTCATCAATTTCTGACATTGGCCTGATGCCAAGTGCAGAAGAAATCTTTTCGTCGCTCATTATTCATCCTCAAATATTGTAATAATACCCCAGTCATCATCAAATTCAATTTGTGTATATGGAACTGATGTTGCTGCTGGTCCACCAATTGTAACTGCAGGAGTTGTTCTATATCCAGAGCCAGCATTCGTTATATTTATCGAACCGACTTGATCTGTTCCGTCAATTACAACTTCAGCAGTAGCCGTGTTAGCAACAACTGAATCGATAGTAACGTTTGCCGTGGAATAGAACTTCCCATTATTATTTATCACTACTGAATCTACTCCCCCGTTAACAAGAACAGCAGTAGCTGATGCTTGGAATGTAGATGGAGTTCCATCCGGAGCTGATATTGTAATAACTGTATTAGCGTCATACCTAGCACCGCCATTACTCATTGTAACTGCAGTAACTTCACCGTCAGTAATTACGAGATCGGCTGTAGCAATATCTTTATCGAAGTTGCCAGTATAATCATCGCCAGATGTTGGTGACGTTGGTACTGTGTATGAACCTGCTGGTGTTAACGCTGAACGTACGCTTAATGTTATATTATCTAAAGCGCCGAGGAAACTCTTTTCGCCTGCTGATCTTGAACCGGCGTTAATAGTTGCACCACCTCCAAGAATAAATCCTTGAGGACCAGTACCACCTGTATCTGCTACTCCGTTAACACACCATCTAGTAACAGTACCAACGTGTTCAATTCGGCAATGGTTCCATTCGTTAAGATTTAATTGTTCGTTTGATCTTGTAGGAGCTGCGTTAAAGTTAGGTCTATAAACTGCTTCACCGTCTGCTTCTAATTCTATTCTCATTGTAGTGCCGGGAAAATGTATTACGTGAGAATCCGCGGCATTAAATTCTGTTGGATATATCCAGAAATCTATTTCAAAACCAGATCCAGCAGTAACAAGATTAATTCCTGTCGTGTGTAGGAATGTCGTGTCTGCATGGTCGTCGTGATATAAAGCATCATCTCCAAACTTAACATATGGAGATTGAGCTGGTGGTTCTGATATTGTGATTGTGCCAGAACTATAATATGTTCCGCCATTAGATACATCTATTCCTGTTATAACACCATCTGTGAGCACCTGAGTGGCCTCAGCAGTCGTAGCAGGTAGGTCTGGAGCGGTAATAGAGATATTAGGAGGTGAAGAATAAAACCCGCCAGCCTCGTTTATTGCAATAGAACCAATGGTTGTGTTAGTAATTACGGCTGAAATATCTGCATCTAAAGCATCCGGAGCTGCAATAGATATTGATATATCGTTATTAGCGTTATAGTTTTCACCATCATTTGTAATGATAACTCCGCCTACTGATCCATTATCAAGAACTGCAGTTGCGGTTGCACCCACACCATCTTCTGTTAATGGATTACCGTTTGAATCTAGTCCTGGCTTAATTGTAACACCTTCTTGGCGAGGTGCGTTAGATGCCGAGTCGGTCATCATATCTATGTCAATGAACTTAATTACTTTTTGTTTCTTCTCTGGTCCAAAGTACCAACCTTTTAAAGTAAAAGTTAGTGTGTATAGAACAGTTTGTCGTGATTCATAATCACCTTCGTAAAGGTCTTCAGTAGTCACTGAGTTCAATACAATTGGAATGTCGATAGGATCTAAATCGTTAACCATCTTCGCCGTAACAGTCCAATCAGGAGTAAAGAATGGAATAATTTGTTCTAAGATCTTTGTAGCATCTTCACTATACTTAGTCATAATGTACAATGAAAATTCTACGTTGTATGGTACCGAACTATGTACAAAGTTACGAGATGCATCAGACTCTGCTTTTGCTGTTTTAACCATCTTTTGAGTAGATCCAATCTTTCTTTGTGGATCATAGTTTAAACTCGTAATTTCAAAAGACATGCGTGGAAGTGTTATTGCAGTCTTTCTACTGTTTAATAGATCGGGATCATCTCTCAATCTTGAAAGAACTTTTTGAGCTGGTGCATAAGACAATGGTACAATCATTGATTGCACGTTATTGCCAGCATTATCTGATCTTTCAATTTTTATTTGATTAAATAAAGTACCGAATAGCGCAACGTATCTTCGTGTAGTCTCGTTATAAAAGTAATTTGCAATTGCCATTCTATGAATCCTCTATGCTAAGATTTTCACTAAATGGATCAACCTCAGAAAAGTCTAATATATCATCTGCAAGTTTTTCAAACTCAAAGTTTTGAGCGATAGGATCGTTATTAGCAACGTCTTCAAGTGTTTGTACAACGTCGGTCGTAGATTTAATATCATCAAAGTAATGATCGATTTCGTATCGGCCTGTGTCGAATCTTTCGTTTGAGAACTCCATGAGTTCGCATTTAATATCATAAGTTTGTAACTTACCAGATTGATAGAATACAGCCTCATGTTCTACGTAAGTAATTCTGTACATTTTCTGATTAAGTGGCAACCAAATGATATCGTTTTCTCTTGGGCGGACTTTTTCTGTATCCTTACGGGTAACGTATCTTTCAAACGTTCGTATAGCAACTGTGAATGTAACCTGATCTCGAATTTGTAAACCAAACTTAGATAGGAAATCACCCTCACCTTCAAAGCCATCAACATTTTTGACATATACTTCAAAGCCATACATCTCATCATATAGAGGTGTATCGTCTTCGTTAAAGACATCATCGACATTGTTAAATTTACCACTTAGGTATTTAACGTCAACGCCATACATTTTAATTGATTCTATTACTAGATCATCAATTAAATTCTGCTCGTTGAAATTGTCGTAATTCCTAAAGTATGCATTCGTTGCCATTTTTTATCCAATGAAATTATACGTGAGAGGTTGAAGAGACCGTATTGCTTCTTCTTCCATTTTTTCTCTTTCAGCTCTTGCTTCCTGCAAAATTTGCTCTCCGTTAAAGCTTACGCCACCTACCAACTGCATGTTTGTAAATTTAGTTAGGTTTAAACCCCACTGTTCTCTGATAAGAACCGTAGCATAGTTTTGTAACCAACGATCTCCAAATACGTCAGGATAAGCATCTTCATCAACGACGTCGTATGCTTCAATAATAATATACTTACCTTCACGTAAAGATGCTTTACCAGCATCGATATAAAGTTTATTCACGTGTTTGTTATAACGAATAAGCGGTTTACCTACAAGCCATTCTTGCAAGAAAGTTAAATGCGACATCGTCATATAGTAATTTTGAATTGTATATCCTGTAAGATCATTCAGGTTATTTAAAACGAATTGATAATTTACATTGAATATACCACTACCTGTTGAAATAGAAGTATCGAGTGGGAATATTCTTGAAATACCAAGGAGCTTTTGTGGTAAGTTAATATATCCGTTTTCTACGTCTTGGGCTGTTAATTGGTGCTTAAGATATACTAATTGGCTGCCGTTGTAATGATAATCTCTCCAAAAAGATACAGCTTCATCTACACGATCTTCAACCTGTTCTTCAGAAACATTAATATCGATTACTGGTGCACCGATTTTTCTTAAACAATAATCTTTAAATTCTTCTCTTGATTGTGGTTGTGCCATTGTATTTTTCCTTTAAGCCAATTCGTCTTTAACGATTACTTTAATGTAACCAGTATTAGGGAACGTTTCGATTTGACCATTATTATATGTTATTTGGAACTCAGCACTATGAATGCCAGTGTTTGAAGTATCACCAGCTTGCCAATCGTATGCAACGATTCCTTTTGCAGGATTTTTAATAGTTCCAACACCGTCTTCGATAAGAACGTTACCATTCTCGTCTTGCATGTGAAACACGACTGCAGAAGCGTTAGCCATAGATTTAGTTCTACCATTAGAATCTGTAAGGCCTGCTTCAATAGACGGTGCAGTATCGTTTTGTTTTATGTAAAAGCTAGCCGCCATTTGTTTATCTCCGAGTTATACTTTTATTTATTAGATATTTATTAAAAGTAAACTATGTCTGTAGAATCTCAGCTTTCGATATTCCGTTGTTGAGTAATTTAATTCCGTTTGTTGGATTGATCACATTTGTTGCATTTTTGTCAATTCCATCAAAAGAAACATAGTTTCCACCAGTTTTTGAATATTCTCTGGTAGATATATTATAACCTAGACTTTCGATATCAAATGAAAACGTGCCCGAGCCATCACCTAAAGAAAATATGTATAGGTTGGTATCGAGCGTAAAGTCTAATGTAGGATTAAAGTTAACGTGTGTTGTAACATAACCAGATGAGTTTGCGGTGTAGTCAAATAATACGTTATTTGCGACAGATGCATATCGCTGTACACCAAACTCAATAAAGGAATATGAGGCAAAATCAAAGCCAACATCTGCTGTAGCATAGATCGTAGGTGTTTCAACGCCTGCACTAAAACCAAAGTCAATAGTAACGGGTTGAATTTCGCCATAGATTGGAGCAACACCATCAAATACAAAAGAAGTACCAATTACACCCGATACTTCTCCAGATACTTGGACGTAACCACCGCCAAAATATGTAAAATCTACTGTTGTTGTAACCGCACCATTTGCAGACATGTGGCTTTACCTTATGTTAAAGTTAAGCCCCACCAGCAGTGATCGTAAATGTGGTTATATTAATTTGCTGACCTGTTGCAATATTAGTATTATCTAATTGCATATCTCCACCAGCACCCGTAGCACTAATAGAACCTTGCATATGACATTCTGTGCCAGCGTTGTTGTGCAATCTGAAATAACCAGCAGTACCGGAATCATCAGCTGATAAGTCTTGCCAAGTACCTGATAATGCAATAGATCCAGAAGTAGCGGCACCTAACCAATCACTTGGTAAAACCATTGTCGCTAGAACCGTACCTGTGTTAGCTGTTGCAGCATCGGCAGGTTTTGAGCCAGTTGAAATAGTTAAGATAGGGTTTACACCAATTTCTGTTTCGATCGCGGCTAGGGTAGCGTTTCTTGCTGCTACTGATAACTGAAAAGCCATCATCGTCTCCTTTGTTTAAAATAGATTAATTTATAG
>CENT01096494.1_pt1 | contig 17066 bp, 10 predicted proteins | sample 530141 | NCBI WGS metagenome assembly CENT01 (sample SAMEA2591074, study PRJEB7988) | marine metagenome | isolation source: saline water (ENVO:00002010), including | reverse complement strand
ATGGACAAAGCTTTAGAGGCAATTGCAGAACACAAGGAACTTCCGCTGCGCTTAATTTGTGTGGGTGATGGGAATATTTTACCTGACTTAAGGCAGCAAGCTGAGACGCTAGGCATTTCGGAAAAAGTGGAGTTCAAAGGTCTAGTTACACGCGATAAAGTATTGGACTTTGTAAAAGAATTCGACATTGCGTTACAGCCTGATGTAACCGCCTATGCGTCACCATTAAAGATGTTCGAATATATGGCCGTTGGTGCTTTGATAGTGGCACCGAAAACGCCGAACATTCAGGAAATACTGAGTGACAATACAGCGCTCTTCTTCGAAAAAGGCGACAAGGCTGACTTCAAAAAAGCGCTTACTAATGCAATAACGTCATACAAAGTTTTAGACTGCAAACGCCGAGCGGTTAAGCAAAGCATATTAGATAAGCAGTTTGTGTGGCAAGAGAATGCAAGAAAGGTTGTTGAATTGGCAGAAGCTTTAGTAGGTAGTAAGTACTAATGCCTATAACAGCACTGGGTTTTTTAGCGGTATTTTCAGTTGGGTGTCTTGTTGCGCTTAAACGACCTTTTGTGGGATTGTTGCTCTATTTTTTCGTGTTTTACATGCACCCTCCCGGCAAATACTGGGGAAGCTTTCTACCCGAAATGCGTTGGACCCTAATCGTTGCTGTTGTGACTCTGTTAAGTACGTTGATGCACGCAAAAAACAAAGGTGCCTGGTTGAAGTTTAAAGAATCCAAAATTTTATTATTGTTCCTTGCTTATACGTGTATCCAAATACCTATTGTTACATTTACCGAAGTCCAGATAGATTACGTAATTCTTCTATTCAAGCTAATAATTGTGTTTTTTCTGATTATCACACTCGTAGACTCAGAAAAAAAACTAATCGCCGTAATAGCTGCCAACTGCATTGGTGCTGCCTATATAGGGCTTACGGCTTTACAAACTCACACCAGAGGCCGTTTCGAAGCTGCGGGATTACCCGGAATTGAAGACGGGAATTTATTGGCTATACATCTAATCCCTGTAATTATTATCTCTTCTGCGATAATAGTTACAAATCTGAAAAAGCGATTTTTAATATTTTTTCCTTTGGCATTGGTCGCTAATTTATTATTTATGTCGGGGAGTCGAGGAGGACTTGTTGGAATTTTTATTGCGGGCGTATGCTTTGTTTTTTTCGCTCCAAAACTCAAACGAACTCAAATCCTAAAATGGGCAAGTGTAGCTGCGGTAGCAGGGTTAATGCTAGCAGGCCCCTTGATCATTGAAAGAGTAAATAAGGTTGTTAAAGCAAGCGATACTGAACAAATTGATAAAAGTGCTTATTCTCGGTTCGTCATTATCGAGTCGCAGTGGAAAATGTTCAAGGACTACCCCTTACTTGGTTTTGGGCATAGAGGAACGCTTTTATTAAGTCCTTTTTATGTGCCCGAGGACTACATGACTGATACTGATGTTGGTGGACGTCGAGCTTCTCATAATATTACGATGAGCTTTTTGGTGGACCACGGAATTATAGGAGCATTTCTTTATTTCTGGCTGGTTTTTACTGCTTTTATGAGGATCAGAGAAATTAAGCGTTCAGGTGATGAGCGAATTAACGTCAAGTTGATTCTATTAGGCAGCTGTAGCGGGTTACTCGGTTTAATGGCTGCAAGTCAATTCTCGAATAGTAAAGTTTTAGAAATCAGTATTTGGCTTTTCGCACTTATAGTTAGTGCATATAGATTTCTCGTCAAAAAAGAAGAAGTGAACAAATGATCTATAGGCCTGAATTAGACGGCCTTAGAGCCATTGCAATCATTCCGGTAATTTTATTCCATTTTGGTGCAACTTGGTTACCTGGTGGCTTTCTTGGTGTCGATATTTTCTTTGTTATAAGTGGATATTTAATTACTTCGATCATCTCAAAGGAAATAGAAGATGAAAGGTTTACCCTTGCAATATTTTATGAGCGGAGAATAAAGAGAATTATACCAACTCTCTTAGCTGTCCTTGCCGTTACCTACACCGTCGCAGCGCTCACTGTTTCTCCATTTAAACTTAAAGATCTTTCACAAGAGATAGTTGCGGCAGCTACCTTTCTGTCCAATATGTACTACGCAATAACTGTCGATTATTTTTCGTCAAAAGCCGAAGAAACGTTCTTGCTTCATACTTGGAGTTTGGCTGTAGAAGAGCAATTTTATATCCTCTTCCCATTACTATTGATGATGAATAAAGCGAAAAATTGCCGACTATTAATGTTAGTTGTGTTAACGGCTTTATCGTTCTTTCTAGCATTGATACTTTCATATAGTGACAAGGATTTTAATTTTTATTTTATTGGAACAAGAGCTTGGGAGTTGTTGATTGGTGCATTAGTTGCTCTTAATTATTCACAGCTCTCTAAGGTTTCTATAGCAATTAGAAACACGATTTCAGTTCTGGGTTTTTTAGTGTTGCTAATTTCATTCTTTGTCTTTACTAAGGAGCTTCAACACCCTGGTTTTTGGACCATTTTTCCAGTAAGTTCAGTCGCCCTCATTATTGCTTTCGCAGACAAGACGCAGATGGCCAAAATGTTGTCTTGGAAAGTGCTCAGAGGTGTCGGGTTAATCTCTTATTCATTGTACCTTTGGCATCAACCTGTACTCGCTTTTATCTTAATAAAATATGGCATGGAACACAGTGCTTTAGCTGGTATGATCGCTGCATTTGCCACTCTTATTTTGTCATTAATTACTTATTACTATGTTGAAAAGCCTTTCCGCAGAATAAGAATAAGCAATACTGTTACACTGTTTGTAGTTACCGCTGGCATGCTTACGATTGTTTCTGTAGTTGGTTTGCTCGGTCATATTAATAATGGCTGGCCTAATCGATTTAGCGAAAAATTAAATTTCAATTCGATGACTATAAGTCCAAAAAGATATGAATGTCATACATCGGGTGCTAACTTCCTTCCTCCATCGCAAGGATGCATATTAGGGAGTAGTAAAAAGCCTACTTTTGCAGTTTTTGGTGACAGTCATGGAGTTGAATTAAGTTTTGCACTTGCAAAATCTGAAATTGGATTTAAAGGCGTAAAACAATTAACTTTCTCAGCGTGTGCGCCGCTTATTCATGACAAAAATAAAACGCTTGGTTGTTCAAACTGGTTGAGACAATCTCTTGTGTATATCTCTTCAGAGAAAAGTATTAAAACGGTGTTTCTCGTATTTAGATTACCTTACCACATTAATACTTATTCAAAGGAAATCAATAAGGTAAGTGCTTTCTTAGAAGACTACAAGCGTTTAATGGCTCAACTATTAGCAGCTGACAAAGAAGTCGTTTTAGTTTATCCCGTCCCAGAATTGCCACTTTCGGCAGAAAAGCTGATTGTTCCATTCAGTATATTTTCTGATATACCAAATGTCGTTTACGGCGAAACGAATGCCGAATATTGGAATAGGAACGCTAAAATAGTTGAACAATTAAATATCATAGTCGATGAGCTAGACAACGGAAGACTTTTTTTACTCAACCCATATAATGCCTTCTGTGATATAAGTAATTGTAAAGCAATGAAAAATGGAAAAGCTTTCTACTTTGATGATAATCACCTTTCATTAGGGGGAGCAGACGTACTTGTTGAAGAATATTTGAAGAGGTTTAGGTGAGTTTAGCTAGTAGCGTATTAAAAAGCTCAGGCTTTATGGTGTTCGGTAGTTTATTCCAAAAAAGTGCTGGCTTAATAAGCACCTTAATTCTTGCTAGGCTATTGCTTCCAGAAGATTTTGGCAAAGTGGCATTCTTAGCGTTAACGGTAAATTTCTTCAATGTGTTGTCGATAACAGGTACCCAGCAATACATATTAAGCAAAGAAAATATTGATGAAAAAGATCTTAATACTGCGATATCGTTAGACTTACTTATGAAGGGAGCATTCTGGTTTGTTCTTGTTTGTCTCTCTACGTTCATATGTGAATTCTTCAACATGGAAGACGCCCATACTGCCTTGCTCATGTTGTCTCTCACTATTTTGATAAAAGCATCAAGAAACCCTGGGTTCTATCTTCACCAAAAAGAGTTAAATTATAAGCTTCTATTTCAAGTAGAGCTAACCGCCAAAGTTTTATCTGTTGTAGTTGTTATCTTTCTGGCATTTTTGTACCAATCGTATTGGGCAATTGTTATTGGTGATTTAATTTCGTCAGTTGTACTGCTGTATGGGTCTTATAAGCTGCACAACTTTAGACCCAAATTCTCATTAGAAAGAATTAAAGTACAATGGACCTTCTCGAAGTGGTTGTTTTTCAAAGGAGTTATTGGCTATTCCAAGTCGAACCTTGATCAAATGTTTGTAACCAAGAACTTCGATGCAGCTACTACAGGTAGCTTTTACATGGCGAGAGATATCGCCTTAATGCCAGCGTTTGATTTTCTAAACAAAGCACTAGCGCCGCTTTTACCTGCATTCGCTTACTCTCAGAACGATGATGAGATGTTCAATTATAAAATAAGCTTCGCAATATTTTTTGTAAATATTCTGGCATTTCCCATTGCTGCCTTAATGATTGTCGCTTCAGACTCCATTATAGTCACTCTACTTGGTAAAGACTGGATAGGCATTAATGATGTATTTACAGCATTTATTCCGCTGATGTATTTGGCTTGCCTAGCACCAATTTTTGCACATGCTTTAGTATCGAGACAAGTCGTTAAAGTTACTTTTTGGACCGATGTGTTAGCGCTTTTCATGCACGTTTTGTCTTTTGTTTTGTTAAGTAATATTACTTTATTTGACATTATTGGGATTCGTAGTGTGGCTCTCTTGGTTTCTATTTTAGTTCTTATTACTGCGCTTTATTCCGTCAGTAAATTTTTACCATTTAGAGCACTTCTGAGTTCTCTTTTTCCGTTGATTGCTGCGGTATTGAGTTATCTGGCCATTGACCTTTCACTCTCCGGAAATCCGGGGGGGCGATTACTTTTTATTAAAACTGTATCGTTTGGGATGTTGTATGGAAGCATAACTCTTACGTTCGGATTCATATTTAAAAATACGAAAGAAGTAAAAGGATTGCAATTGCTGTTTAATCCACTTCTGTTTAAAACATTAAGCAAATTTCAAAGGAAGTAGATATGACTTTCGGTATTGTGATTCCTCTAAAATCAAAAAAAATCTCTAAAGACTGGCTCGTGACTAGTGCAGCATTGGAGCGTACATTGAACTCTGTTTTGGCTCAAACAAACGATGATTTTATAGTCGTGATTGCTGGACATGAAAAACCTGATTTTTTGAATTCTATAGATGACATGCGAGTTCGATTTTCAAAAGTATCGTTCCCCCCTCCAGATAGAAGCTCTCCAAATTTTTCTAGCCAGTTACTTATAAATGATAAGGTGCTCAAGATAATGCATGGGCTGGTTGAACTCCGAAATGAAAACTTATCCTGGTTGTATCAGTTAGACTCTGATGATTTGATTCGTAATGACTTTATTGAATCAGTTAATAATTTACCTGCCCTCGACGCTGTAATCCTTGAGGGAGGATACATTTACTACGATTCTTCTGAAAGAATTATCGAGACGCAAGAAATTGATCAACTTTGTGGCTCTATAGCGGTAGTGCGCCCGACTAGTTTTAACATACCACCCGTAGCAGACCTCAAGTACATAAACGAAATTCCATGGACGAAATTCAGACATAGAAGTATTTACAGATTTTTTCCTGACTCAGCAGTGTTTAGAACTCAAGATAAACTCCTAACATATGTTCTTGCGAGTGGTGACAACTTTAGTGATAGGTGGCGGACTAGTTTTATAGATAGATGCAAGGCGTTCTTAAAACCTTATATTAAAGGCTATCGAGTGACTAATGATTTTAAAAAGTCTTTTGGTTTTAATCCGAGAGGAAACTAGAAAATGAGTTTTTTTACAGGAGTGTATAAACGCTCTTTAGGTGATTTTGACAATGGTGTGCTTGATAGGATAAATAACTCAAAACTACTTAAATTTAGAGAGGCTACTATAGAGCATGTTTCAAGTAATTTACTTACGATCACTTACAGCTCAGATGAGCGTGCTATTGATAGCAAAAAATGTTGTGCCTTTGTAGCGGGCGACATGATTGTTCCTCGCACAATTTCTAATGAAGAGAAAAATCTTTTCTCTCAACTTTCGAATAGTAAAGAAACGTTAATCAAGTATTTGAAAAAATCCAGAGGGAACTTTTGTGGTTATGCACTGTTAGAAAACAAAAAGAGATTTTTACTGTTTACGGATAAAACAGCCATCCGACCATTATATTACTCGATAAGTTCAGATTACATCTTTTTTTCTTCTTTGCTTAGTGAGGTTGTGACCCTCCTAGAAGACCCAGTTGATACGAATTCAGATGCATTGATGGAGACAATGTCTCTTGGATATGCCCTAGGTGAAAAAACAGTCTACCAAAACGTGAAACGTTTAGATATTGCAGAGTGCTTGGAAGTAAATGCCGAAGCGGTCGAGTTGACTAAGTACTGGGATCGTTCAACAATATCGATTAACACTGATATAACAGTTAATGAGTTGCTAGCTACTTTCGAAGATGCGATCAGTATACGGCTGAGCGAGAATGAGCCAACTTGTTTTTTAAGTGGTGGTCTAGACTCAAGAGCTATTGCTGCGCAACTTAAAAAACACAGAGTGCAGGTTAATTCTTTCAACTATGGCACATATCATTCTCAGGATAATGAATTTGCTCTTCAACTAGCTAATAAGCTTGGTTTAAACCACTCAGAAGAAATTCTTGAAAAACTTCATTTTCCGAATTGGTCTAAGTTAATTCGTAATTCTCTCAATGCCATGAGAGGGCAAAAAGCTAATCATATGGAGCGAGTTTGGTCGGGTGACGGTGGTAGTGTGTGCCTTGGTGCGACGTATATCACAGAAGAGATACAGACAGCAATCAACCAAGACAATATTGACCGAGCCTTAAGCACCTTTCTCCAAAACCAAAAAATATCCTCACCTGTTACCTTTTTCAAAGAGAAAGAGCTTAACGATGAGAAGTTGCTCGACTCAATGAAGACTAGCTTCTCGAAAGGGTTTGGCGGAAGGGGATTTTACAACTTCCTAGTCGAGAATGATCAAAAAAGGCATTTAGATAACCACTTCGAAACAATGCTTGACCATAACGTTGATTTAGTTATCCCTTTTTTCGATAGTAATTTTTTAGACCTATTATATTCTGTTCCACCAGAGTCTCTATTGTACCACCGATTGTATAGTGACTGGTTCAGTTTGTTTCCGGTTGAAGCGAGAAGTACGCCGTGGCAAACCTATCCTGGGCACGTTCCATGTCCGCTAAAAATAGACGATGATCTCAAATACCAATGGGGCAAAAAGGTAAAGTTTGATTCGGTTGAAGATGATAGAAAGGTTTATGATAGTATCAAACGTTCTCCTTTTTATAACAAGTTTGATAAAGGTAACCTTTCACTAGCGATGCTTTTGCATAGGTATAAATTGAGAAGCTATAGTCACCTAATTAGTGGCTTTAATAGAATTATATAAAGGTTTTTGTAAATGTGCGGGATATTAGGAACGCTAAACTTAACTAATACGGTTGATGAACAACGACTTGCCTCAATGCGAGACACTATGCCGTATCGTGGGCCAGACAGCAACGGAATATGGATTTCCAATAATTTACACTGTGGTCTTGCTCATTTGCGTTTAAGCATATTAGATCCGACGCCCGCTGGCCATCAACCTAGGGTAGAAGAGAATGGTCGTTTCGTTATTTCGTATAACGGCGAAGTGTATAATTACATTGAAATTAGGGCCGAACTTCAGAAGAAAGGTTATACGTTTGAAACGGGCACTGATACTGAAGTCATTTTAAGTGCGTACATTGAGTGGGGCGAAGATTGCTTAAATCGCTTCAATGGTATGTTCGCCATTGCTATATACGATAATGAAACCGAAACCTTATTTTTAGCCCGAGACCGTTTGGGCATTAAACCTGTTTATTACTATCAAGATGAGCATGAGCTTATCTTCGCCTCTGAAACCAAAGCAATACTAAAAGGGTTAAGCGCGCTTCCAGAACTTAATGTCGAACTCATCGATGACTACATGAGCTTTGGGTACATACCTGGTGAAAAAACCTTGCACAAATGCATTAACCGACTAATGCCAGGGCACTACGCCATTGTGAAAGGTCGCGAGATGAAAATCACGCAATGGTGGGATTTAACATTTAATAATGACGAAGACAAAGGCTTCGATTATTACTTGAATGAGAGTAAACGGTTACTTGAAAGTGCCATCGATTTGCGGTTAAGAAGTGATGTGCCGCTCGGTATTTTCTTAAGTGGTGGCATTGATTCAAGTGCAGTAGTTGGGCTGCTTGCAGACAAAGTCAAAGAACCATTAAAAACGTTTTCTATAGCATACGATTTTGGTAAGAACTTTGATGAAACACAGTACGCCAGAATGGTGGCAGACAAGTTTGGTACTGATCATCATGAGTTAAAGATTACTCCTCAACAGTTTGCCGACTTTATCCCTGAATATATTCACTTAATGGATGAGCCAGTGACCGAGGCTGCTGCTATTTCTCTGTTTTTTGTTTCAAAACTGGCAAAAGAAAAAGTGACAGTTGCGCTTTCAGGTGAAGGTTCTGACGAAATATTTGCTGGCTACGACCTGTATCAGTATATGAATGTGTTAGAAAAGTACCGCGGTGTTGTTGGTCAAAAAGGCACAGACCTTTTTGCAGGAATGGCCAATAAAGTATTGGGTAAAAGCCACAAGGTATCTAAATACTTAAATATGGCAACGCAACCCATTGAAAAGCGTTACAAAGGTATGTCGACATACCCCGATGCGCAAAAAGAGGCTTTGTACCGTCCTGATTTTAAAGTTGAGCTAGAAAAAGCTAAAACAGAAGCTGGCCATGGTGCCTTTTCAGCGAAGTTGTTTGATAAAACAAAAGACAACGACCAACTAAGTAAGATGCTTTATTTCGATACAAAGACGTGGTTAGTAGACGATTTGTTGATTAAAGCTGATAGAATGAGCATGGCTACATCGGTTGAACTTCGTGTTCCGTTTTTGGACTACAGACTTGTAGAGTTTGCCGCTAGCATTCCTTCTAAACACAAAATCAATAAAGGTGAAGGTAAATATCCATTGAAGAAAATGATGGAGGGTATTTTGCCTAATGACATTATTTACCGTAAGAAAATGGGCTTCCCTACACCGTTAAAGTTAATGTTTCAAAATGAGCTCAGAGAGTATGCAACCAATCTACTATTGGCTGAAGACACTCGAGTTCACAAGTTCTTTAAAAAGGAGCGTATCGCGCAACTGATTGAGGAACACAACGCTCATAAGTATGATCATCATAAAACCTTATGGCAATTGGTGGTATTAGAAGAGTGGCTGAGAAAAAATAGCTAAAACAGCCACGCTTGCAACATTGCTTGAATTGCTGATGTCTTATGCGATTTTGAAAGTGCCAGGTAGCAGTTTCAAAAAACGAATAAATTTGTGAGTGCCCCTTACTATGAAATGGGGCTCTTTTATTTCATGCTTTCCACCAGAACCGGAGTAATTATATTTTTGGTTTAGCTCCTTCAGTGCAGAATCAAGGTCTCCCTGAGCCCCTATTCTCTGCCAAAATAGTTTGAAGCCTTCCTCTAGGTTTTCAATATCGATATCAATTGAATTTTTCTTATTTTTTAGAAACTGATTAATAGTTTCGTTGGCATTTCTCACATAATCTCGTGCATAAGATAGTTTCCATTCATCTGTTAAAGAAGGCCCATTTAAAATAATTCCTTCTGAATAAGCTGGCATTATCAAGCCTTTTGAGAAACGTTTTGAATAACTTTGCGCTACTTCTTCATCGTTGCGTTTTAGATGTACATAAAAAACAGGTTTATCAATGAACTGACTTTCTAATCGAGGTAGAAACCAAAGGAGCCTATTATCTGATTCAATATGATAATTGGGGTAATTAACTCTCTCGTCACCAAGTTTATTGGCTCTCGACTCGTGTGCAGTGGTAAAATTGTTGATGTGTAAGCATGCTTTTTCGAATGTCATCGAACCACATCGTCCTGTACACAATATAAAAACGTTCATTGTTTGTTCCTATCGTTCAGGGCCATAGTTATGTTCAAACTAATAGCTAAGTGTTAAATTGTAAACAGAAACTCTTAAAAATTGACGTATGGAGAGACTATGCCTAGGAAGAGGCTATTGGCACTTTCTTATTTATTCCCAAATGTTGAAAAGCCGAACCATGGGATTTTCGTCTATAATCGTTTGAATGCGATGGCTAAGTATGCCGATATAACGGTTATTAACCCCATACCTTGGTCACCGTTGCATTTCTTTATTAATAAGTTTAAACACCTTCGGAATATTCCTGTAAAGACCCAACGTGGTAATCTGACCATATATCACCCCAGGTATCTGTCAATTCCAGGATACGCAAAAGGGATTGAAATTCCGACCTATCGCAGCGCAGTGAAAAAGGTGATTAACGAAATCGGCTTCGATTTTGATTTGATTGATTTGCATTGGACTTTTCCTGACCTTCCAACAGGCGACTATTTAAGTAAGAAATATGGCGTGCCCTATAGGTTAACACTAAGAGGTATGGAGGCTTTTCATCAGCAAGACGGCGATATAAGAGAAGCAACTGTTGTGAAATACCTTAAAAAAGTAGACAGCATTATCTCGCTCAGCGAAGAAATGGCCTATACCGCTGACAGAGTTGCGAATGCAAGGTACAAAACAAATGTGGTTAGAAACGGTGTAGATACTGCTGCGTTTTTTTACAAAGACAAAACTGCCTGTCGCAACAAGCTTCAGATACCAACCGAGCATAGGGTAATATTAGGTGTTGGCGCCCTTATCTATAGAAAAGGGTTCGATGTCGTCATTGATGCACTAAAAACTATCGTAAACACCACAGCGTTAAATAACACACATTTCTATATATTGGGTGCCGAGGGAGCTGAGGGTGATTACCGCAAAGAACTTAAAAAGCAGGTTAGTGATTTACAGTTAAATGACCATGTTCATTTTGTTGGTGCGGTACCAAATAATCAACTTGTCGATTGGTATAATGCCGCCGATGTTTTTTGTTTGTCGAGTCGAGGTGAAGGAAGCCCTAATGTGTTAACCGAGGCGTTAGCGAGTGGCTGCCCGGCCGTTGCCACTAAAGTTGGTAGCGTTCCTGAAATCATGAACAGTGAACCTAATTTGGGTTATGTCGTTGATGTTGATGATGTTCATGAAACTATTAAAGCATTGAGTGAATTGCTTTTAGCTGAAACTGACCGAAAACAGCAAGCTGAAAACTTACACAAGTACACTTGGGATTGGTGCGCAAAACAGCTTTTATAAACAAAAAAAGAGCCATGTTGGCTCTTTTTCATGTTTCGACAGTCTATCAATTATCGACAGGTTTCGTCATTACTTAATGTCGAGTCGAGTAGCTCAATACGATTAAGTAGTAACGTGTTTTTACTTTCATGGTTAACATTAATGTTGATTAACGTTAAGTATTCACTGACAAAGCTACTTAGGTCCATTGTACTTACAGCATGTTTTCCCGGCTCAATGGTAATCTCTGACATGGGTAACCATGTTCCACTATCATCCATATTAGAAACACGCCCGTCTTTTATAAAACTAACCCTCGGTGTAAACGTAATAGTGTCTTGAGAATCATTAAACCACACTGTACGTAACGTAGACTCACCTTGATTAATACCAATATCGCCCTTAATTGATTGGTAGTTGTAGTTTTTATTTGTGCCAATTATTGTAGTCATGCCGTTTAAATGAAAACCAGTATACCTATCTGACTCTATCTCTAAAACGTCGTCGGCTAACGACGCCCAACCAAACTCACCATCGTTGAAATCTACTAGCGTACGGCATTGTTCGTACAACACTTCTTTTGATTCACTGACTTTAACCAAGATATTTTGTTGTGTGATGTCGCCTAAAATTGATTCAGCAATGAAGGTAACTGGATATTCGCCTATCTCAAGTGCCTCGCCAGTTAGTTTTCCATCTGCGTCAAGCATAACTCCAGACGGTAGCGTCGAGTAAGTCGTCACAAAGTTCAATAACTCGGTGTTATTCGTTTTAATCACCGTATTTACTACATCGCCTAATACCAAATTAAGGTCTTTATTTGCCAAGAAACCAAATGTTGGGTTCGCAGTAATTAATTCAATTTTATCTAACAGCACCGCACCTTGCATGTCTAAGTTATTGTTAACATTAATAGATGTTATGAGGCCTGCGTTTTCTTCGGTAATTGTGAATACTGATGTAGCGGTATTATTTGCCAATACATTTATTGGCTCTAACTCATACCATAGCGTTTCCGCTCTGCTATACCTATCCACATCATTAAGGCTTAACCTTGGAGAGAATGTTACGTCTTCATTATGAACACTAGCCCATGTGACTTGAATTTCATCACCAGCAACCAGTTCCTTACCAACGCCAGTTACTCCCTGATAGTTATAGCTACCATTTGACCCAATAACTGTTGCACTGCCTTCGCCAATAACCCCTGTATACTTATCTCTTATGATGTTCGAAAACTCAGCCATTGGTGTAACACTGCCGCTCCAAGAGTCTTTGAAATCAACCACTAATAAGTTAACTTGCTCCGTTTCAGAAAAGTACCTTGTACAAATGCTGCCAGAGGTATTGGCGGCTTCAACCAGTTGAATTTTATCTAATACCAGACTTTTGTTGTTTGCATAATTAACGTTAATGTTGATAAAGGTACTTGTTACTGTCTCATCAATTGTGAGTTCACTAATTGCTGACTCACCCGGCTTTACCTCAATTGTGTTAGCAGTGTACCAACCGGCTTCACTGTTAGCCGAAACCCGGTTGTTATCCGTAAAAGACACTCTAGGTGAAAATGAAATGGTTTCACTAGATACGTTTTTCCACACCATTCTAACTTGGTCATTTGGGTACAATGTAAAGCCCGAGCCACTAATACCTTGGTGGTCGTAGTTTTTGTTCGAACCAATCTTTATCGTCGTGCCAAATTCAGTAAACCCTGTGTATTTGTCTTTAAATATTGAATCAAAACGGTCATCATAAATAATAGATTCTTCATAACTATTTTTGAAATCAGCAACCACTGAACAATTCTCAACGTTGAATGACTCCGGCTCTAACACTTCTGCATTAATCGTACGAGTCGTCACTTCACCTAATGCACCTGTCACTTGAAATTGAAGACTTTGAGAACCTGCGAACAATGGAGTGCCTTGCAGCTTTCCAGATGGTGACAAAGTTAACCCTTGAGGTACTGAGATAGCGTTAAACACATACGGTTTTTCACCACCAAACGCCTCTAGCTGTTGCTCAAAGTGCTGACCAGTGACTAATTCATCTAAACGCTTAGTTGAAACTTCAAGAGGGAAGTAAACTGGTATAATTTTGTAATTGATGCTTTTTATCAAATCCACTCGTTTGATTTCACCTAAACCTGGTACATTAACTAACTCTGAGTCAATCGCTTGAGGAGTAATGTTCTCACGAGTTGATAAATCTTTAACGGCAAAGTAAATGTTTTTATAAGGTGTTAACTGAGCTTTATGCTCTTCTTTTATGTCAATTGCGGCCCAAAGTAGGTTGTAACCTTTATTTGGCTTATGAATTAACCCCTCTGTATTGCTTTTACTTCGGCTAAAGTTAACCGTATATTCTGGCGTATGTGCGTTATCGTAGTTTGCATTCGTAATGGGAGAAAATGAGTATTTAACTTCGTACAAACCAGCGCACTCAAGGCAACGGTATTTATCTTCGAAACTAATATCAAATTGCTGTGTTTGTGGGCTGTAACCTATACCTATGTTGTTTATCGTTTCTTCATTTTGATATTCAACATAATCAGTCGTGAATTCATCAAGGTAAAATTCGCTAAACTTTGATTGTGCTTTTGCACCTTTAACTACCAACGCCATTGTCGCGATATTGTTAAAGTAAGAAACACTGTCTCCAGGGTATTCATACCCACCCGCACTAAACGCACTGTATTGATTATTCGAACCGCCGTTATGGTGAGTCGGGTGAGCATCAAACTGTATTTTAGTCCAACCGCCCATCGGAACGTTTGCTGACCTGTGGTAATAATGCCCACCAGTGCTTCTTCCGATAAACGGATACCAACTAACACGATTACTCGTGCTAGATTGATGCGCACTAGAGAATTTTTCGAGTTCAAAATGGTCAGTCGGTAGTAATATCCAGACACTGAATCGGTTTTTCCCTTGTAGAGCAGGGAAACGGCTGTAGCTATCGTTCCCTTTAATGTAGATGCTCATATTCCCTAGGTAATTTGGCGCTTCGTCGTCCTCAAAAAGGTCATTCGACGTTAGATTTGGCGGTAAATCAGACTTTGAGCGCGTTTCTATGCCTCTGAACTCTACATTTTCGTCTGACACCCGATATGCGCCGCCAGTGGTTTGCAATTTAAGAGCCGATCCCTTAACCGATATTTCTTTTGATCCTTCGATATAACCATAGCGCAACCAGCCCATATGGTCATTATTGTATGAGTTATAGTAAAGGTAGGCTTTAGAATTATTCGGCCCGCAAAGTTTCGAACGAGTTTCTCCGGCGTACACATCACAAGGGTCTTCACCCTTATCCGAATAATACCAATCGTCAAAGCCTCGTTCTAATTCACCGTTCTGAAAATCGAACGACATAAAAACATCTGGCTCAGCGTTAATAACAGGTGCTGTAATTAATGTAACAGCGGTAAACACACTCAATAGGCTCTTCATACAACTACTCCAGAAAATACCTAACAACAAAGTAGCTATAATTGTAGTAATGAGTGTTTTATGAACAAGTTTCATTGGGTGTGTTTAAAAATAGAAAGTTATGAGCTTTTATTCTCAAAATTTACAGGGTTAATAATAAGTGGTTCATTTCTTTCGCTTTCTGCTCTCGACTGTGTTTTTCAAGGTCTCTATTAATTTTTTCTTTTTTCTGTTCAATGATAGTTAATAGCGCGAACTTTGATTCAGCTTCAGAGTAGCAACTTACTACACCAGCGTGATTCGCGGCTAAAGTTTGCGTGGCACTACCTGTAGGTGACTTAACTAAAAGTGGCTTTTGTGTTCTTAAGTATTCGTAGAGCTTACCGGGTATTTGCTTATCAAATCTTTCGTCCTGTATAAGTAAGAGAGCGTTGCATTGCATCATATTAGACAAAGCATAAATGAACGAAACAGGGGGGATAAATTTAACAAGCTTTGCTATACCTAATCCGTCGAGGTGATGAAGAAAGTCTTGACCATCTCCTGCTCCTTGAAATATGAGTTCAAAGTTGTCTTCGTTAATCTTTCCTTCGCTTTGCAACAACGCTAAAGCATTGAAGATTGGCTTAGGGTCTCTTCCATGGGCGTACAGTACGCCGGAATAGTACAAACTAAACTTGTTAGGTGAAAATGGAGATTCCATAGCAGGTAATTCGGCTAACTTTTTAAAGTTGCTTTCATCAAAACCATTTTCAATTACCATGCTTTTTTTACTCACCAGTTCGCCATATTCTTTGCAATACAAGTCACGCACTTGTTGGGTGGCAAATGTAAGCTTGCTGGCTTGCTTTAATGTTTGTGAGTCTATTTTTCTATGCTGTTTGTCAAGGCGTTTGCCTGCAGAACCATTCATGTAATGAAATGGGTCTCTATAATCCGCAACCCAAGGAATATTTCCTTCAGAAGATAATTTCTGAGCGATATAGTGCGTGCTTGGAATAGGTGATGACGACCAAACTACATCGGGTTTGTATTGCTTTAACAGCTTTTTACCTTTGACAAGTGCACATGGGATCCACGTTAACCCCCATCTGTCAGGCATTTCCAATGAAGATAGGTATTTCCCCTTTATTGATAGATGTCGTGGTACATCAAGTGCCATCGCTCGATAAACTAAGTCGTCTTTACCGTCTTGATAGCTATTATCAATGCGTTGATAGGCCTTAGAAGAGGCCGTCAATACAACAACTTTCCATCCCCATTGTTTTAAGTAACGATAGAAGCTTTCTATTCTAGGCACCGACGCACCGTTACTAGGGGGAAACTCAAAGGCTATCATTAAAAGTGTTTTTCCATGACTAGTCACTGAGTTTCTCTCCTGCTATTTTTTTTATTGAAATACAAAATTGATTGAGCTCTTTCCTGTGAGGCATAAATCTGGGGAGTCTTGTTTTTAGACTGTTTAACGTAATGCCGCCATCATTAGTGGCAAAACCATAGGCTACACCGCTTTGCCGTAACATCTCTTCATGTTGTTCGTTAAAATCTCGACCAAACCAACCATTCGGATAGGCGAAACACGTTACATTTTTGGGAAGTAAGTTGTTAAGAAATATCACAGAGAGCTCGATTTCGTTGAAAGCTACATCGTCGGCCTGATAAGCCAAAATACTATGGGTGTGTGTATGAGCGCCAATGCAATGCCCTCTGTTTTGTAAATCTACCAATTGAGATGCAGTCATCATGCACCGTGGTGTTTCCGCCTTACCAAGATTTTGTTGTAGTTCTATTAAGTAACTGTCTCGAATGCTGTTAGGCATTACTTTCAGTTGACCAACAAGAAATAGGTAAGCGTTGGCTTTTTGCTCTTCTGTGTTAAGAGTAAAGTGCTTGTCATTAAAAACTAAACTTTTTGCTTTAGTGCACTTTACTATTTCCAACAATTCGTCGTTCCATAGGTAGCCACGTTCAGTGCCCTGTGTTGAAACAAAAAAGCTGGCTTTTCCGCCAAAAGACTCGATAACAGGTGCAGCTAATTCATAATTATCCTGATACCCGTCATCGAACGTAAGACACAGGGCGTTACTAGGTAGTGTATTATTTTCTAGGCACTGCAGTGCATCTTCCAGTGACATCAGCGTAAAGTGCTTATTTAGTTTTTTAATCAATGATTTAAAGTTATAAATATGCCAGTCATCGGGGCAGAACGCAGTAGCAGTGGGAAGTACTCTGTGAAAATACAGCACTGGAAGAGGGGTACTTTTAAGCT
>CENT01197576.1_pt1 | contig 17125 bp, 12 predicted proteins | sample 530141 | NCBI WGS metagenome assembly CENT01 (sample SAMEA2591074, study PRJEB7988) | marine metagenome | isolation source: saline water (ENVO:00002010), including | reverse complement strand
GCTATCTGGATGAAATTTCAATATCCAACCTTAGAATGCAAATAGCCTTAATTTTTTTCGTTATACCAGTTTTTCAAATCTTCAAGCTTCATGGGTTTAGCGAAATAGAAACCTTGCAGATAGTCTGTGCCCAGCATTGCTAAATGTTTAAATTGCTGCTCTGTTTCAATGCCTTCAGCTATGGTCTCACAGCCAAATTCTTTCGCCATTAACAGCGTTGCTTGTATTATGGTATCACTCTCTTCGGATGTATTCTTTACAAAAGATCTGTCTATCTTAATAAAGTTAAAAGGCATGGTTTGCAGTCGAAATAGTGACGAGTACCCCGTACCAAAGTCATCAATAGATATCTTCACTCCACGGGTTACCAATCCTTGCAGTCGTTGTGTAACCAGCTCCTCATCGTTGGCAAAAACACTCTCTGTCACTTCTAAAGATAAACGCTGTGGCGCCACTTGTGTGGTTTGCAAAGCATTGTCTAAAATTTTAATAAATTCATCGTCTAACAACTGTGCAATAGAGAAATTCACAGATAGACACATGGCGTCGGATGCTGACCAATGAGATAAGTCGATTAGCGCACGATTAAGCACCCATGCTCCAATTTCCGGCATCATCCCTGAGCGCTCCGCAAGAGGAATAAAGACATCCGGCGTAATATTCTCTCCATCGCAGGACCAGCGCAACAGCGCTTCCACCGAAGACAGTGCGTTAGTATTAACATTGATAATTGGCTGATAGTGCACACATAACTCGTCGTTATCTATGGCGTTACGCAAACGTTCGCACAAGCGTTGCTCTCGCTTTACCTCGTCGTGCAACGCTTCATTAAATACACCTACAGACCCTCTTTGCCTGCGCTTTTGGTCGTACATGGTGAGGTCTGCATGCTGAATTAAATCCATGGCAGTGTGACCATGTTCGGGAAACATTGCGATACCAATGGTGGCATCTAGAGTAATTTGGTTTTTATTAGCCGTAACCGGAATGGCAATACCACTTCGCATTGCGTGGGCAACCGTTTTCGCGATATCCACAGTCACATAAGGCAAAAGCGCGACAAACTCATCACCACCCCATCTTGCAAGGAGGTTGGTTTCACAATATTTGCTGAGCCGTTGCGCTATTTCAGTCAGTACGATATCACCTATTTTATGACCTAAGCTATCATTTACTTGCTTAAAACCATCCAAATCTACAAACAAAACGGCAAAGGTGCCGTCCACTGCCTTTGTTTTCTCAAGCAGTGGGTTCATGTGTTTTAGCAAACCGTTTCTATTGAGGAGGCTTGTAAGTGGGTCGTGATTAGATAAACGAAAAAGATCTTCGGTACGCTTTTGTACCTTCATTTCTAAACTGCCGTTAACGTCATCGAGTCGCTGATTCGTGTTGCGCAAAAGCTGATTCACCCTATCAGTTTGTTGCCGTTCTCGCTTCATTTGCTCTACTAGCATCATGTTCTTAGCGTTGAGTTGAACCGTTTTTATAAAGAAATTGTTGTACCTAAACGCACTCGCAAAAAGGCCAGCCCAAAACACGATGCCGAAAACGCCAAGAACAAAAAATTCATCATTATTAAAAAGGGCGCATACAGATATAGGGAGTATTAATACCGTTCCGTAAAAGACCACCAATATCTTGCTGGGCGCTAGAAATGTACTTCCTCCAGCAGCCATATTGGCAATGACCACCATGGTAACGGCGAGTTCAATCATTCCCATTGAGTCGTAGAGAAGGGTAGTATAAAGAGCCCAAATAGTGCCTGTTGCAATTAAACCTACAGAAAAGCGCAGTAGCGCTGGTGTTGGGTTAAATTCGGTGCCCCGAAGTCTTTTGCGCCAGTAGAAGGAATCTACCCATCGAGCAAAAAGTGTTATGGCCATTGCAAACAATAACGAAAGTTTTATTTGCGAAACTGATGAGTCGGTGGGCTGGAAAAAGAATATAAGCCCGGAAAACAAAAACGCTGTTATGACTAGGCCAACGGCAGAGTTTTCCATGAGCATGTTCACCGTATCCCTGTCTACGCTCTCTTTAGGTATATCATCATCGTAAAGATGCAAAGTAGGCGCCTCTTTTCATTGCTACCGTATAGCTACCTCATAGATAGCTAAACTATAAATGCTTACTGTAATAATTTTCACTGTTTTTGGCCAAGTGGAAATCAACACGTCCTAAATATAAACCATTCTCACGGGTTTTCCGCTTCCTCCCTACAATTACTTGTTTATAACAATTAGAAAGCCGAATTCAGATAACACGTTCATCACTTGTTAACACTTTCAACAAATTATTTTTAAAATTTTTTATAGAAACTAAACCGCAGAGCCAATTTTTAGCCATTTAGACACGATGTACTATGCTTTCATCTGTTGTAAGAGTAAAGCGCGTGGCGCAAGCCCGTATTAAACAAGGCTTTTGCATTCTTTCTTAAACGTTTAAATTTTTCGTTTGTACTAAACGTTTGTCTGTTAGGTCACCATGAATTCTGTAAATTAATTGTATGTTAGACTAATTGATATGCTTATTTCTGAAAATTTTCTTCACAGAATCTTTACAAGATAAATATCTTGGTATACATTCTTAATCGATTAAGCAGCGGGTGCAATCGCTGTGTCATATTAAGTAAGCATTTTGGATATCAAGGCTCTAACACACCGCCGGAGATGACATGAAAAACACACACACACTAAACGCATTGACACTCGCTGTTTGCGCAGCACTTTCTGGAACTGCCTTCGCACAAGAAGCAGCACCGTCAGACGCTGAAAAGAAAGAAAAAGAGAAATATGAACAAATCGTTGTTACTGCCGCGCCTGGTGGCGCAACTATGCAGGAAGCGAGTGTTTCAGTAAGTTCATTTGATGAGAACGACATTATCAAGCTTGCGCCTCGTTCAACAGCTGAAGTGTTCCGTGCACTTCCTGGTATCCGTGCTGAATCTTCTGGCGGTGGCGGTAACGCAAACATCACTATCCGTGGTATTCCTTTAGCAACGGGTGGTTCAAAGTTTTTACAGCTTCACGAAGATGGTCTTCCAGTACTTGAGTACGGCGATATAAACTTCGGTAACGCTGATAACTTTATCCGTTACGATTGGTCTGTTGCTAACGTAGAAGCGATTCGTGGTGGTTCTGCATCAACATTCGCAAGTAACTCACCAGGTGGTGTTATCAACATGATCAGTAATACTGGTGAAGTTGGTGGCGGCGCTATTGGTACTTCATTTGGTGTTGATTACGATGAGTTTCGTTTAGATTTCCGCTACGGTGGCGAAATCAGCGACGACATGTATTACCATATTGCCGGTTTTGCCCGTGGCGGTGAAGGCCCGCGCGATACCGGTTATAACGGCGACCAAGGTGGTCAAATCAAGTTCAACATCACCAAGATGTTGGATAACGGTCACATCCGTTTCTACTACAAAAATCTTGATGATAAAGTGTCTACTTACTTACCTTCGCCAGTACTTGTGAAGAGTGACGGCGAGTACGGTCCTGTACCAAACTACGACGCAAGCTCACAGGCGTTGAACTCTGCATTCAATACGAACATTTCTACATTCGACAGCTTCGGCAACCCAGAAAACCGTGACGTACGTGATGGCATCGAGTCTAAGGTGAGCTCTTTTGGTATTGAAGTTGACCTAGAAGTTGCTGATAACTTGTTCCTTCTTAACAAATTCCGTACATCAGATATCTCTGGTGGATTCATTGCCCCGTTCGTAGATGGTTTCCCTACAGGCCCTGGCGATGTATCTAACTTTGCTTCAGCATTGTGTGCAGGCGCAACTGACGGCGACGGAAATGCGCTTAACTGTGACACTACCACAGTCACATTGGCAAATGGCCCTGGTGCGGGTAACGCATACTCTGGTCAAGCATTTACTAACCTACAGTTTGATACGCGAATCAACGATCTTGGTAACATGATCAACGACTTTAGCCTTCGCAAAGAGTTTGATAATGGCGTAGACCTAACGGTGGGTTACTACTACTCAAACCAAGAAATTGCTACTAGCTGGTCTAGCTGGCAGACGTTTATCCAGACACTGGATGGCTCTAACTCTCAAATGCTAAATATCACTAACGGTGATGGCGTTGAGCTAGTGTCTGACGGTTTATTGTCTCCAAGCTTCCTGTCTTGGGAGTGGGACCTAAACTACCAAACTACTGCCCCTTACATGAACGTTGGTTTCGAACTGTCTGACAACATTCTGATTGATGCGTCAGTTCGTTATGACACGGTTGAAGCATCTGGTGAGCTAATCAACTCATGTTGTGGTGGTAACACTGACTTTGATATCAACGGCAACGGCGTTATTGAGCAAATCGAAGATGCATCAGCCGTTAACTCTGGGTTCATCAGCGGTGGTGTTATTAACCTTAATCGCGCAGGTGCGGCGTCGCAAATCGTAGATTACGATGCAACTAACACGTCTTACTCAGTGGGTGGTTCATACCTACTTAGCGATAGTCAGACATTCTTCGCTCGTTACTCAAAAGGTGGCCGTGCGATAGCTGACCGTTTACTACAAATTGGCGGTACACTTAACCAAGATGGTAGCCTAACTAGCACTACTTCTGGTTTCGATACGACTAAGCAACTTGAAGTGGGTTATAAGTACGGTACATCAGACCTAATGCTTAACGCTACGTTGTTCGACACAGTGACAGAAGATACGCAGGCAGAAGTTACAAGCGGTCTTACGTTTATGCGTGAATACGAAGCCATGGGTCTTGAGTTTGAAGGCCGCTGGAATGCAACTGAAAACTTCGTGATGTCAGGTAACGTAACATGGACAGACGCTGAAATAAGCGATGATGTAAATAACGCTGCAATTGTAGGCAATACGCCGCGTCGTCAAGCAGACTGGATTTGGACAATAACGCCTGAGTACGTCACTGACACATGGTCTGTTGGTGCATCACTTCAGGGTTCAACTGAATACTATGTGCAAGACAACAATGACCTTAAGCAAGAAGGTTACACACTGGTTAACTTGTTTGCGACTTACTGGGTGAATGACCAGTTCTCAGTAGCGCTTAACGTTAACAACGCAACGGATGAGTTTATCATCACAGAGTCTGAAGAAGGTTCTGCTGCGGTAGGTAGCTACGTACGTGCACGCCCTCTAAACGGTCGTACAACCGTATTATCTCTTAAGTACATGTTCGACTAACATCAAGTTAGTTTAGCTAAAAAATGCCCGCTTGAAGCGGGCATTTTTGTTTGTATCTGCGGCTAAATTATTCTGAGGTTTAGTTCACTTACATTTCGTTAGGTTGCCTTGTTTGGTGTATTTTAAGCTGTATTGCTATTGCTTCAGACAGCTTATCTTTTAGGTGTAAATGCTTTTTATTGATAACGTGCACTAACTTGTGCTCTACAAGAGGGATATGGGTAAAACCGTATTCATCAAAAATGTTTAATTCAGAAAAGTCGCTAGGGGCAATAGCATAGTCAAAGCGTCCAGTCTTTATTAACTCGACAACATGATAGAAGTCGTCAAACTCATAAAAATTGGCTTCAAATTTGTTGCGCTGCTGCTCAACGTTCTTAAAAAAGCGAGTAGTGACTGCGATGACAGCAGTTGGGTCGTTGATGATATCGGCATGACACACTACGCTTTTAACGCACAGTAAAAAAGATGCTCCTCTTGATAACTGCGGTTCAATGGCAATAACGTTAGGGTTATCTTTTGTTACCACGTCATATCGGATAACGTCTGCATCGGTCATTCCTTCATCTAAGAGTTTTAGCCCTCTTTTGCCTCCTACTTTTTCAAAGGTTACGGTAATACCTATTTGTTCATAGGCGCGCTTGATTATCGGTTTGTAGAAGTCGTTCACACGGGGATGGTTTATGTAACCAATAATAAAATGGCCGTCGTCATGGTCGGCATAAGCTGTTGATGCAGTTAGGTTGATGGACAGAGCCAAGGCGAAAGCCACAGAGGCTGTGGAAGTGACTGAGAGCATATCCTTTCCTCACGATTGCAGTTCCAATACGACTAAGGATAGAAAACAACGCAGTAAATAGCCAACTGTGTGAACCGCCATTTATATAAACGGTTAATTATCAAAATATATAGCCAAAAAAAAGCCCCAGCGGATGCTGGGGCTTTCAAATTACTTGTAGAAGTCAGCGCTTAGGCAGCGTTCTTTCCACCGTCTACCGCAGTTAATGTCTGCGATGCTGGAAGTAACTCCAAGTCGAACGTGTATTCATCAACACGTACCGCTAGCTTGCGCTTCTCATTGTAGTCATGCAGTTTTGCTGCTTCTTCAGCGTTAACAACGCCTTTTTCTTGAAGCTTATTAAGCGCATGCTCAAACGAGATAAACGGAACCACTGGCTCTTTGCGAAGCGCTTTTTGCACTTTGCTAAGCAAGTGAGCAACGGCGTGTTTCGCTTTAAACGCTTGCTCGTTAATGTCGTTACCATCACCTGGAATAACACGTACTAGGTGAGTCAACTGATCTTTCACGCTGTTGTCTTGCATAGAAGCAAGTGACAATTCACGTACTAGGTCGTCGCTAATACCCTTAACGCTGTTCGTGTAAGTGTTGGTTAACAAACGCATTAGGCCGCGAGTCGCTGTGTTCGGGAAATTGTTGATAAAGTTAACAATTGCCTGATCAGCCTGCTGTAAAGACCACTGCATCGCGTACTCAAAGTACGGAAGTGCCAGCTTTCTATCTTCGATACGTTGCTCGTAGAAGCGAATTGCCGCCATTGCACCGTATAAGTAGCTCATTACGTCGCCTAAGCGAGCAGACAATAGCTCTGCTTTCTTAAGGTCGCCGCCAAGTACAGCAAGTGACAAATCAGCAAGTGGCGCTAGTTTCGCAGCAATGCTGTTCACGCGCTTTTCATACTGACGTACTTCTGGCAACGCTGACTCAGATTCGCGTAAGAAAGGTAAGTAACCTTTACCTAAACTGCGGAACGCATTTTTAACGCTAAATCCGATAGTTTTGCGAAGTACTTTGTTAAATTCTGCATCAGCTGAACTTTCGTTGCTGTGAATTAGGTCAACCATATCTTTAAGGTGTGGGTGACAACGCATTGCACCTTGGCCGAAAATCATAAGGTTACGTGTAAGGATGTTTGCACCCTCAACCGTAATGGCAATAGGTAGCGCTGAATAGCCGCCTGCCAACGTGTTTTGAGGACCACGTTGAATGGCTTTACCAGCCTGCACGTCCATTGCTGAGTTTAATACATCACGACCTAGTTCGGTCATGTGGTATTTGGCAATAGCAGTCACTACAGAAGGTTTAACACCCAGACCTAGGCCTTCAGTGGTAAGCACACGCATAGACTCTAGCAGGAATGTTTTACCCGCGATGTCTGCCATCTTCTCTTGAATACCTTCAAAACGACCGATAGGTAAACCAAACTGTTCACGAACAAAAGAATACTCAACGGTGCCTTTAAACGCTGATTGAGCTGATGCAACGCCCATCGCAGGTAGTGAAATACCGCGACCTGCACCTAAACAGCTCACCAACATCTGCCAACCGCGACCGATGTTCTTTTGACCACCAATAACGAAATCCATTGGGATAAACACATCTTGACCACGAGTCGTACCGTTATAAAAACGAACGCCCATAGGGTCGTGACGGTTTCCAAGTTCTACACCAGGGTGCGACTTTGGAAGTAGGGCACAGGTAATACCGTGCTCAAACTTATCGCCAAGTAGTTGGTCTGGATCGAATACTTTAAAAGCAAGACCAAGAACCGTTGCGATTGGTGCAAGTGTAATATAACGCTTGTCCCAACTTACGCGAAGACCAAGAACTTCTTCACCGTTGTATTCACCCTTTGTCACGATTGCCGCGTCTGGTATCGCACCCGCGTCCGAACCTGCCTCTGGGCTGGTAAGGGCGAAACATGGAATGTCGCGACCGTCAGACAATCTAGGTAACCAATAGTCTTGTTGTGCTGTAGTGCCGTAGTGCATCAGCAGCTCACCCGGACCTAACGAGTTAGGTACCATTACTGTTACCGCAATCGCGCCGCTTTTCGCAGCAATGGTGGCAACAATCGTAGAGTTGGCGTATGGACTAAACTCCAAACCGCCAAACTTCTTAGGGATAATCATTGAGAAGAAACGGTTTTTACCCAAGAAATCGATAATTTCTTGTGGGATATGCTTTTCGTTTCCAAGCTCGAAGTCATCAATCATGCCCAATAGCTCAGCTACTGGACCATCTAAAAATGTTTGCTCATCCGCACTCAGTTTTGCCTGAGGGATATCGCGAAGTGCCTGCATATCAGGTTTACCCTGATAAATTGAAGATTCAATCCACACGTCGCCCGCATCTAGGGCTTCTTGTTCTGTAATTGAAATTGGGGGTAGCACTTTCTTTAAGCTAGTTCTAATACTCATGTTTACTCATCCGCTCATCTGACCAGTTGTTGCTATAGATACTACAACAAATTTACAAAAGATCAAAAAAAATCGTCGATGAAGAAGTTAAAATCCTGTAATGTGCAAAGAAAACAAATAGTTAAGATTTTCGTGTTTTTTAGTGGTCGGGCGAAATATGTGAAAAAAATCGTGCTTAAGTACAAAAATCTGCTTGCGGGTTATGTTAATTCACGTTTAAGCGATACACTTATTGCAGAATTAGAACTCAGGATGTTGTGATGTCTCACAAGTCAAAAAAGCCCTTCTATTTAGCTTTTCCCAAGGCGTCTTTAGTTTTCACGTTATTGGTGATGGCTTTAGCGTTAATTGGAGCTCAAAATCTCTATTTTCGTGGCGATTATAAGGTGTTCTTTGAGGAAAGCGACCCACAGAGAATGGCGTTTGAGGAGATGCAAAATGTTTTCAATAAAACTGAAAACGTTGCGTTTATGATTGTGCCAAAGAGTAATGATGTCTTTAATCAAGATACGCTTAACCTCGCTTACGATATAACCGAAGCTGCATGGCAACTCCCTCTATCGACAAGAGTCGAGTCGATATCAAATTACCAGCATACATACGACCTTGATGGAGACTTGATAGTCGAGGACCTACTGTTTGAGAAGCTGCAAAATAGTGAAGAGTTAGCTCAAATTGAAAAAGTGGTGGACTCAACCCCTGAGATCTTCGGTAGGCTGGTTTCAAAAAATAAAGAAGCACTGGTCGTAGACACGACAATACAGCTTCCTGAGGGGGATCAAACAAAGGCCGTTATCGAAATTGCAACAGCGGCTAAAGCAATTAAGGCAGAAATGCTCGAGCGGTATCCTGACCATGAAATTTATCTTACGGGAATGGTCATAATGAACGACGCATTTGCCGTCGCAGCGCAGAGTGACGCTGAAACATTGATCCCCGCTATGTTTCTACTTATTTTTGTCTCTATAGCTATTATCGTGCGCTCTGTTTGGTCGGCTGTTTTCACTATGGCAGTTGTTATTGCATCAATAGCCATTACCGTTGGCTTAACTGGCTGGGTTGGCATTTACTTAAGCACCGCCACGGTTAATGCACCCACAATGATTACGACGCTTGCTGTTGCTGACTGTATCCATATCATCGTTGGTGTTAAATATTTTTTGAGTAAGGGGTTTTCGGCACATAACGCTATCGAACAAAGCGTGAAGGTAAATAAAAAGCCTATTTTTATTACAAGCGTAACAACGGCAATTGGATTTCTAATGCTCAACTTCTCTGCCGTACCTGTTTTAGCGCATTTAGGAAATATGACTGCGTTGGGCGTGATGCTCGCCTGCGTATTTTCGTTAACCGTGCTTCCTTCAATGCTTGTTTTAAAACCACTAAGTAGCGGCAGCGCTATTAACAATACATTATTTGTTCGCTGGGGAGCGTTTGTTGTAAAGAATCACAAAGTACTCCTTGTCTTTTCATTAAGTACCATTGTTATTATCAGTGCATTTGCCATGAACAACAGGCTCAATGATGTAGCAGTCAAATATTTTGACGAACGAAGCACGTTTCGACAGGCAGTGGATGTGAATGAGAAAATATTTGGCGGCATGTCTAACATTGATTTCGTGCTATATACCGATACTCCGTATGGCATTACCAAGAACGACTTCTTAAGTGATGTGGCGTTGTTCTCTGAATGGTTGAGTAAACGTGAAGAAGTAAACCACGTTCTTACTTTCACAGATACGTTAAAACGTTTGAATAAGAATATGAATGGGGATGACGAAGCATTCCACGTTATTCCTGGCGACTCTGAATTGGCATCACAGTATTTACTACTTTATGAAATGTCCCTGCCTTTTGGCTTAGACCTAGGTAATCAATTAGATATTGATAAATCGGCCTTGAGAGTCATTGCGGTGATCGAAAATTTGGGCAGTAACGAAATTACTCAACTAGAAAAAGACGCAAAAGTCTTTTTCAATTCTTTGGAAAATAAGTACAGAATTGAGGCTGCAAGTCCACCATTGATGTTTGCTCATATAGGTGAGCGGAATATGAAGAACATGGTATGGGGGAGTGTCTTAGCGCTGGCGTTAATTTCTGGGCTCATATTATTTGCTCTTAGGTCGATAAAATTAGGAGCAGCTAGCCTGGTAACTAACTTGCTTCCTGCTGCCATTGGGTTTGGTGTTTGGGGCATGGTGTCGGGTGAAATTAATATGGCGCTGTCCGTAGTCATCAGTATGACTATGGGGATTATTGTTGATGATACCGTTCACTTTTTATCAAAGTATCAAACCGCTCGAAAAGAGAATAAAAGTGCCCACGAAAGTGTTATTTTTGCATTTAGCTCAGTGGGAATGGCATTGACGACGACTACCATTGTTCTAACCTTAGGGTTTGCGGTGTTGGCCTCGTCTAGTTTCATGCTAAATGCACACATGGGAATTTTAACGATTATTATCATTGTGGCCGCATTAATCGTGGACTTTATTTTCCTCCCCGCTTTATTAGCTTGGATTGGGGACGACAGACAGCCAAAAAGAGAGAGTTATACATGATTTCAATACGTAAAGCCGTTTCGCTGTTTACTATACTTTTAATTGGGGCAACACATGTTGTTGCGTCTGAAACCGATAACGCGACAGCACTGACTATTGCTAAAGAAAGGAAACAAAGGGATATTGGCTGGGGTACCACAGAAGCAAACGTGACTATGGTTTTACGCAATAGTCAGGGGCAGGAAGCGCAGCGTGAACTCAACGTTAAATCGTTGGAGGTTTCTGATGATGGTGATAAAGCACTCACTGTTTTTAATTCTCCACGTGACGTCAAAGGAACTGCATTTCTTAGCTTCTCTCATGCGCTAGAGCCTGACGAACAGTGGATTTACTTACCTGCATTGAAGAGAGTTAAACGAATATCTTCGAGAAATAAAAGTGGCCCATTTGTTGGCAGTGAGTTTGCTTTTGAAGATATGACATCTTATGAAGTAGAAAAATTTTCTTATGAACATCTTGGCGAAGAAGAGGTCAATGGCGAGGTCTGTTTTGTACTAAGACAAACGCCCAATTATGACTACTCAGGCTATACCTCACAAAAGGTGTGGATAGATAAATCCCACTATCGAGTCCAGAAAGTTGAGTTCTATGATAAAAAGAATGCCTTGTTAAAGGTACTGACACCTCAAGAATATAAACTATATAAAGACAAGTTTTGGCGGCCTATGCGAAGTGAGATGCGAAACGTACAAACGCGTAAATCGACATATTTAATAACCGAAGATATCAACTTTGACACCGAGCTGTCAGAAAGTGATTTTGATAAAAATAGGTTGAAAAGAGCGCGATGATCAGAGCTTTCACCTTATATGGAGTGCTAGCACTTGCCAATAGTAGTTATGCAGAGGTAGAGCTCACTGGCTCCGCTGGATTTGAGCAACGTTACTTTCTTCAAGATGCACTTTATGAAAATCAGGAGCGCACGTACAGTTCAGCATTTTTGATGCCTGAGGTTTACACGCAGTGGAACGACGGAGCCGATACGTTGGAGTTTAAGCCGTTCTATCGCATTGACGAGCATGATGATGAAAGAACCCATGGAGATATAAGAGAATTACAGTGGGCACACTATGCGGATTCTTGGGAAACAAGAGTGGGCATTGGAAAGGTGTTTTGGGGCCAAACTGAGTCTCTTCATCTCGTAGATATTATCAATCAAACTGATTCAGTAGAGAGCGTAGATGGTGAGGTCAAACTTGGCCAGCCTATGGTAAATTTTAACTATTTCTCCGATTACGGTATGTTTTCGATTTACGCATTACCATACTTCAGAGAGCGGACATTTCAGGGAGACAGTGGTCGCCTAAGGCCGCCCGTTGCGATAGGTGACGCATTGTATGAATCTGATGATGAACAACAAAATCTCGACATAGCAATACGGTGGCAATCGTCTATCGCTGACTGGGAGGTTGGCCTGTCCGCATTTTCAGGAACCACTAGAGAACCAGAACTTTTTACTACACCAAATCAAGATGGCGAACTTGTAATTTTTCCTTTTTATGCGCAAATAGATCAATTCGGGATTGATGTGTTAAAAGTATCTGGCGCGTGGCTTTTAAAGTTAGAGTCTATTTACCGAAGCGGGCAGTCAGAAGATTTTGCAGCGGTTGTCACGGGTTTTGAATATACTAAACAAGGTATTTGGGGCTCGCGCTACGGTTTAGGTGTTTTAGCCGAATATCAATATGATGAACGAGACGATAATTTTTTCGCTATAGGACAAAACGACTTAATGACAGGTTTGAGAGTTATCGTAAATGATATCGCTGGAACTGAGGTATTGTTTGGTTTTGTGCAAGATTTAGATGAATCGTCAACATATTCCGGCTTTGTTGAGGCATCTAGCCGCTTAACCGCGAATTGGAGTTGGAAATTAAATGGTTATTTCTTCTCAGCTGACGACACGGAAGATCCGTTTTATTTCTTGCGAAGAGACGATCATGTTCAATTTTCACTAGAGTATTATTTTTGAGGTTTAGATGAAGCAGTATTTATGGATAGCAGGTGCACTAGTAGCGGGAGCATTAGTGTGCTTTAAAGCAGAAGCAGCACCTGAAAACTACGGGTTAGTATCTGTAGGGTATACGGACTTTGAATTCGACGGCGGCAGCGATCGTGAAGTCGCCTACAGTGTTGCATATGGTCATAAAATTCACAGACAGTGGTATGCAGAAGCCGGCTACTTGAACCTTTTCGATTATTCTGACAACGGTGCAGAGGCTGAGGGTGAAGCACTTTATTTAGCTGTGCTAGGTAAGGCAAGTAGCACCACGGGCGAATTGTTTTATAAGTTGGGCGTTGCCCGAGTGGACGTGGCAGCTACTATTCCATGTGGCACCGAAACAGCATCTGCGTCTTGTAGTTTTGATAATGGTATCGCTGCTGGTCTTATTGGGCTTGGCTTTGATTATTATGTTTCACAAAATTCGATGGTGCGCTTTGAATATACTTACATCGGCGGGGAAGATAGCTTTTCAACCAATATGCTCAGCTTAGGATTCCGCTACAACTTCAATTGATTGATTTTGCGACCAATCCAAAGATCCCGTGAAAGAGTACTAATTTTATTAAGTTAAGGAAGGTACTTACAATGAAAAACGAATTAGACAGCAAGTTTTTACTTCAAGTGTTCGACAAAATTCGCCAGCATGGCTCGAAAGAGGGCGACGAATACAAGTTGATGGGCATTACAGCGTTTACCGATCACGATGGGTATACGCTGTATATCGAAGACGTTAATGTGAAGCTGCGATTCGGTTTTCATAACCAATACCATTTTGATTACGACTCCAGTGATCACTATGATTCCTTCGAGAAAAAGCTTAAGCAGATAGATAAAACGTACTAAGTACGGTCTACTACGCTTTAAAGCGCGCTGTTTTGGCTACCTTTAGTTAAACTAGTTCAAAGTTAACTATTATCAGTATACATACGCGCGCTCTCGTATGTTTTGTAAATCCCGTACCCCGTAGCCCACAATAATTCGTTCTGATACACTATATGTCTTCTTATATATTGGAAACAGACCTTGGCTGCGGCAATAAAAGCTCCTAAATTCACCCTCTCTTTTTTTGGTCCACGCTATTGGTTGATATGGCTTGCTGTAGGTTTGCTCTATATCATCACTTGGCTACCGCTGCCTGTCATAAGGGCGATTGGAGCGGGTGCCGGCAAGCTAATTGCGATTATCGTGCCTAAGCGTGCAAAAGTAGCCAGGCGGAACATCGAGCTTTGGAACCCCGCTTTATCGAGCGATGAAGTAGACCGCTTGTACCATGAAAATATTCGCCGTACGGGCATGGCGCTTTTCGAAACAGCCATGGGCTGGTGGTGGCCTACTTGGCGGGTGCAACGAGCATTCGAAATAGAAGGCGCCGAACATATAGAAGCGGCTAAAGCCGAAAGTAAGGGCGTATTTGGTATGGCTCTGCATAATATGAATGTAGAGTTTGCGTGTCGTGGTATCGGCTATTCATATCCTAGCGTGGCTTTTTACCGTAAACACAACAATCCTCTTATAGACTATCTTCAATATCATGGTCGCAATCAGTCGAACAAATACATGATTGATAAACGCAATGCGAAAGCGTTGCTAGCTGCAATGGACGACAAAGAGCTTTGCCTTTATTTACCGGACCAAGACTATGGGCCGAAGCAAAGTATTTTTGTCCCATTTGGTGGGGTTAAAGACACGGCTACAACAACTGCAACCTTGATGTTTATTCGTCGCTCTGAGAGCGTTCCCATGCTAATTACTTCGCAATATACAAAGCGTGGATATAGAATTAAAGTCTTCCCACCGTTACTCGGCCTTGGTGAAATGGAAGATCATGCAGCGTTAACGTTGCTCAATGAGCATATTGATAAAGCGATAAAAGAGCAGCCTGAAAGTTACCTATGGATGCACAAAAGATTTAAAACGAGGCCGTCTAAAACGTCTCCATCGCTCTATTAGTAAGAAAGAACGAAGGCAATAGCAGGAAAAAAGTTCAAGGTAAGAACATTACGTTGAGCCGGTACTACATAGCGGCTTTCACTTAAAGAACAACAGTTAGGTATAAAGTTTCATGGGGCAACAAAGCTACTCAAGTACATCTTTTTGGGCGAAACAAATCATACTGGCAGTAGTGCTAGTTGTCGCCGCTGGCGTACTCATCTATTTCCTTGAGGTTAAACAGACGGCTCCTGTGCCCGAAAGTCAAAAGGAAGAAAAGTCAGTTTCAAAAGGCCTCAGTGAGTTTTACCGTGAGTTTAGAATGTCTGCAACCGATCCTTTGAAAGAGGAGCAGGGCGATTTTGTGCTAGATATTGCTGGGGTGGATCCAAACCTTGATAGCAAACTGGAAAAAATGGCGAGCAAAACCCGTCCAGTAGAGTCGAATTGGACTGGTGAGCATAAATTCCGTACGTTTCAAGAAGGGAATACGCTACGTGAGGCTATTTCTCAGTACGCTCAGGACGAGGGAATGCAGCTAATATGGAACTTAGAGCAAGACTTTGTGATAAAGCATCAGTTTCAGTTAGACAATACTGTATCGGGGTCGTTAGCGAGTATAGCGAGTGCAATAGACAGCAGTTTTGAGGGGGAAGTGAAAGCGTATCTGTGCGCAGAGCAGCGTTCTTTAGTAGTGACAGCACAAGAAACTAAGCTACTTAAAAATCAATGTGAGCGCGTGGATTAGGCTTTTTTGCCCACGGGCGAACAACACGTTGTGGCTTTTTAAAATATTGTCCTATCAAATACTGTCCAGAGTTTCTAATACACTTTGCTTGTCGTATTTGTATACTACATTACGTTAGTTGAGATTGTGGCTCTATGCTCATATGTGCCGCGCTGCTGATACGATTTCTCCCTTGGCGTTTTGCTTCATAAAGCGCTTGGTCTGCTCTTTCAAGCGTATCGTGCCAGCTTGAGTCGAGTGGTGTTGATAAAGCAATTCCCACGCTCACAGTAAGCGTTATTTGTGACGTATCAATATTTATTTTTGATTGAAGTATTCTCAATCGTATTCTTTCTGCAATTTCAGTTATCTCTTGTTCATCCGTATCGCTTATAAGTACTGCAAATTCTTCCCCACCTAATCTAAAGTTATTGTCGTAACCCCGAATGACTTCTTTCGCTAGCTGAGTAACTTTCTTTAGTGCTGCATCGCCAGCACAATGGCCGAACTTATCATTGATGCGCTTAAAGTGGTCTATGTCAATAATGACAAAACCTAGGTGTGTTTTTTCTCTTGCACTTCTCTCATATTCACGAGTTGCAATTGAGTCCAACGCTTTGCGATTAAGCCAACCTGTTAAGTAGTCGGTTACCGATGCCCTGCGAAGTTTGAGCTCTTTTTTCCACGTAATGATGAAGGTAAAGCAAATGGTTAATAAGAACAGGAAAGTAATGACTGCAAGGGTCCCTGAGGTTTGCATAAACTGATCGCCAATTAGTGTGAGGTTTTCAGAGCCAAATAACGTTATTCCGCCTCGAACCGCAAGTTGCATAACAAATAAAAACAAAACAGCCATTAAACCCCAATACACTCTTCCAATATCCGCAGGCCTATGTTTAAAAAGGGCGATGAGTGTTGATACGTTAAACGCAATGATTATTGGGTAGAACGTGATAATTCGGGTAGTAACTGATTCCGTCATACCAGGAATGAAGTGAAGTAAAATGACGGCTATAATCGCGCCAAACACTAAACGCCAAACCGAGCGTTTATAAACACAACGATAAACACCGCTAAATATCGTCGCATGGCCGGCGATATAAAATGCATTGCCTAGTGCAAGGGAGAGTTGAATAGGCACTTGATAGAAGGTAATGAAGATAGCGACGATACTAGAAAGAAGAAAGAATGTGCCCGATGCCATCCAATCCAGAAGATAGCGCTCCTCTCGGTTTACAAAATACATCGCTGCCATAGTGAGTGTCATCACTAAGCTTACTAACAGCGTGCAGACAATCAGTGTCGTCGTATCCATTTTTCAATTCCATTTGAGTTATGGTGGTTTATCTAATACAAGCGTTTTGCTTGTGCACTCCATTTTTGAAAAGCGTATTCTGTAACTGCCTAGCATTTAAGAGCCGTCTGATTAGATTGCTGCGTAACAGCTATTCCAATATAGCGGCTGACGTATTTTTAGTCTTTATTTTAAACATTAATTTTTTATT
>CENT01093833.1_pt1 | contig 17195 bp, 13 predicted proteins | sample 530141 | NCBI WGS metagenome assembly CENT01 (sample SAMEA2591074, study PRJEB7988) | marine metagenome | isolation source: saline water (ENVO:00002010), including | reverse complement strand
CTCTTGTTAACTCAGTTGGTCAATAAATGTTCGTGATCTTGCCCTGTGTATGGGACTTTCTGAAGCATTCAGGCCTATGTAGATCAAAGTACCTTCTGGTGTATCTATATTTACCACTGTAAATGTATACTTTCTTAGGTCTGTTCTTGGGTATAAGGTTACGGTTACTTCGTCATAAATACCGCTATTTAGTTTTGAATTGACCAAATCTTCACTTGAAATTTGGCTGGTAAATATTGTACTTCCTAGTTTATTTTTAACTACCGAAAGATAATCAGCAGATATTCCAACACTTTTATCCGGAACAATAAATGTTTCTCCCACATGTATAGACTTAAAAGTCACACAAACTGATACCATGTGGGTGGTAATTTCTACTGATTCATTTGGATATAGCACTTCACAATCATTAGCTATTGATTGTTTTGTGAAAAAAAGGTTTGAAATAATTAAGAATAGTAAAAATTTAAACTGCGATAACTTTATTGGCATTATAATTCCCTTTATAACTAACATTAATTCATAGATAGAGTATTTAAATAAGTACAAACAGTCAATAAGTCTGTGGTTCACCTCGTGATGACAAAACGGCACTGCTGAAGCGCGAACTCGCCATGGTAGAGATGGGCGGGATTTTTTGTGCTATTCCTATAACTCAACTTTTATTTCTATATCTGACATAGGAGTGCTACAGCAAGGGAGGATTTCATCATCGTCAATGAAGGCGAGGGGATCTAACTTATAAGTTATCTCACCATTTAATTTGCGAACTCTACAAGCTCCGCAAAAACCCTCGCGACAATGATACATAACCTCTACGTCATTGGCTTTTAAGCAATCCAAAATGGATTTGTGGAGGTCATTATCATAGGTGATTTCCTTGCCACCAACTTTGATGATTTTACTACTCAAGGCTCTTACAGTTCGAAATCAGCAAAATCTTCTTCACCGACAGAAGAATCAATTTGACCAACCAGGTAGGAACTGATTTCACTTTCCTGTGGAGCTACTTGAACATTGTCAGACTCTAGGTATTTGTTAACCCAAGGTAGTGGGTTACTGTTAACCTCATAAGGACATGGCATACCTATAACTCGCATACGATGTGCAGCGATATATTCAACATACTGACAAAGAATTTGTTCATTCAATCCGATCATAGAGCCATCTTTGAACAAATATTTTGCCCAAGCTTTTTCTTGCTCGACGGCATCCACAAAAATCTGGGTTGCTTGAGGTTGAAGCTCTTCATGGATCTCTTTCATTTCGGGATCGTCATGGCCTCTCGCCCACAGATTAATGATGTGCTGCGTGGCACTCAAATGCAAATTCTCGTCGCGGCTTATGAGACGGATCAGCTTGCTGCTGCCTTCGACTAGTTCCCTTTCAGCAAATGCAAAAGTACAGGCAAAAGATACGTAGAAGCGAACGGCCTCTAAAGCATTAACCGAATTGATACACAGATAAAGCTTCTTCTTCAGTTCACGCCTGGAGATAACGTGGACTTCACCTTTAATGGTGTGAGTACCTTCGCCAAGCGTGTGAAACAACTGAGTTGTAAAGATCAGATCGTCATAATATTTCGATACATCCTTCGCTCGTTTCTTAATTTCTTCGTTAGTTACGATATCATCAAAAACAGGGCTTGGGTCTGTATACAGCGCTCGCATGATGTGTGTGTATGAGCGTGAATGCACAGTCTCTGAGAAGCTCCAAGTTTCGATGAAAACCTCCAGTTCAGGAATTGATACCAAAGGCAACAAAGCGATGTTAGGGCTGCGACCCTGAACTGAATCCAAAAGTGTTTGATACTTCAGATTTGAAATGAAAATATGCTTCTCAGCTTCAGTCATTTTTTGATTGAAGTCTGAGCGGTCACGAGTCACATCAACTTCTTCTGGACGCCAAAAGAAGGAAAGTTGCTTCTCGGTTAACTTTTCAAATATAGCGTGCTTTTGCTGATCATAGCGAGCGACGTTAACTGGATTTCCAAGAAACATTGGTTCTTGGAGTTGATCATTTTTGATTTGATTGAATATTGAATATGCCATTAAGAAAACCTCACAAAAATATTTATGTTATGCAGCGATAAGTCGATTATGGGAGTTTTCACAGAACTCACGATGCCCTTCATTGCAAGCTACACGTGAGTTCCACTCACTCACTCTCTCAATTTGTGAAGTTTTTTGCCGGAAATACAGGCGGATAATCTTGGAGTTACCTTCCATCAGCTCACGCTCTGCAAACGCGAAAGTACAGGCAAAGGATACATAAAAACGAATCGCTTCCAGTGCATTTACTGAGTTCATACACAGGTAGAGCTTTTTCTTCAGCTCGCGCATGTTAACCGGGTAGGGCTCTCCATCATTGGTGTACATGCCTTCGCCCTGAGTTTGCCAAAGCTGAGTGGCATAGATCAGGTCATCGTAATACTTGGAGATGTCTGTTGCACGACGCTTAATCTCTTCGTTCACCACGATATCTTCAAAGATACTGCTCGGATCGGTAAACAGGTTACGCAGAATATGCGTGTAAGAGCGAGAGTGGATGGTTTCAAAGAAAGACCATGTCTCTACCCAGGTTTCCAGTTCTGGCAACGAGATAATCGGCAGGAATGCGATATTCGGGCTGCGGCCCTGCACTGAATCAAGCAGCGTCTGATATTTCAGGTTAGAAATAAAAATGTGCTTTTCCGGCTCGGTCAGTTTTTGAAAGTCGACCCGGTCACGGGTGACATCCACTTCTTCCGGACGCCAGAAAAAACTAATTTGTTTTTCGATGAGCTTTTCAAAAATCGAGTGTTTTTGTTGGTCGTAACGGGCTACGTTAACCGGATTACCAAAAAACATCGGCTCGTCGAGCTGATTCACATTTTGCTGATTAAACGTGGTGTATTTCATATTTTATTATCACTTCACTAGCGCAATAAGAAGCCCGGCTGGCGCCGGGCAAATGAACAATTGTTATATTTTACAAGCACCGCCGGCGCAATCGTCGTCTTCTTCAATCACGACTTCCTGAGCGGCAGGTTTCGCTGCTGCAGCACTGGTTGTTTCAACCGGCGCATCGGCAGCACCATCACGGGTGTTATGGTAATACAGTGTTTTCACGCCCAGTTTGTATGCGGTCAGCAGGTCTTTCAGCAATAAACGCATAGGTACCTTGCTGTTCTCATACATAGATGGGTTATAGCTGGTATTGGCTGAAATCGTCTGGTCGACAAACTTCTGCATGATACCGCACAACTGCAGGTAACCATCATTAGACGGGATATCCCACAGCAATTCGTACTGGTCTTTCAAACGTTCATATTCCGGTACAACCTGCTTAAGCACGCCGTCTTTACTGGACTTAACGCTGATATGGCCGCGTGGTGGCTCAATACCATTGGTGGCATTTGAAATTTGCGACGAGGTTTCTGACGGCATCAGTGCCGACAGTGTTGAGTTACGCAGGCCGTGCTCAACGATATCCTTACGCAGACCTTCCCAATCTAAATGTAATGGCTCATTACAGATAGCATCCAGATCTTTCTTGTAAGTATCAATCGGCAGCACACCCTGAGAATAGGTGGTTTCGTTAAACTTAGGACATGCGCCTTTTTCTTTTGCCAGGTTGTTTGATGCCTTAAGCAGGTGATACTGCATGGCTTCAAAGGTTTTATGCACCAGGCTGTTAGCACTGAAGTCAGAGTACTTCACGCCGTTCTTCGCCAGGTAATAAGCAAAGTTAATCACACCAATACCCAGCGTACGACGGCCCATGGTGGCGTTGTAAGCAGCAGGTACCGGGTAATCCTGATAATCCAGCAGGCTGTCGAGTGCGCGAACGGCCAGGTCAGACAGTTCCTCAAACTCATCCAGAGACTTAATGGCGCCTAAGTTAAAGGCAGACAGCGTACATAACGCAATTTCACCATTTTCGTCGTTAACGTGCTCCAGCGGCTTGGTTGGCAGTGCAATTTCAAGACACAGGTTACTCTGACGAACCGGCGCCACTTTTGGATCAAAAGGGCTGTGCGTATTACAGTGATCCACGTTCTGCAGATAAATACGGCCGGTGCTGGCACGTTCCTGCATAAACAAGCCAAATAGTTCCATGGCTTTAATGCGTTTTTTGCGGATTGACTCGTCCTGTTCGTACTTAACGTACAGTTCTTCAAACTTAGGCTGGTCGGCGAAGAACGCATCGTACAGGCCGGGGACGTCTGACGGACTGAACAGCGTGATGTAGTCGTCTTTCATCATGCGCTGATACATCAGCTTGTTAAACTGAACACCGTAGTCAAGGTGACGTACGCGGTTTTCTTCTACACCACGGTTGTTTTTAAGCACCAGCAGTGATTCAACTTCCATATGCCACAACGGATAGAACAGCGTTGCTGCACCACCTCGAACGCCACCCTGAGAGCAGCTCTTAACCGCTGTCTGGAAATACTTATAAAAAGGAATACAACCAGTGTGGAACGCTTCACCGCCGCGAATAGGGCTGCCCAGTGCGCGGATACGACCAGCATTTACACCGATACCGGCACGCTGACTGACGTACTTAACAATGGCACTGGCCGTGGCGTTAATTGAATCGAGGCTGTCGCCGGTTTCAATTAATACACAAGAGCTGAACTGACGGGTAGGGGTCCGCACGCCCGACATAATCGGAGTAGGCAGAGATAGTTTGAACGTAGACGTTGCATCGTAAAAACGACGAACGTATTGCAAGCGGGTCTCTTTCGGGTAGTTGGCAAACAAACAGGCCGCTACCAGAATATACAGGAACTGAGCGCTTTCGTAGATCTCACCCGTTACACGGTTCTGCACCAGGTATTTACCTTCCAGCTGTTTAACGGCCGCATAGCTGAAGTTCATGTCACGCCAGTGATCGATATAGCTATCCATCTCGGCGAATTCTTCCGGCGTGTAGTCTTCTAACAGGTGAGTATCATATTTACCCATATCGACCATACGGGCCACATGATTAAACAACTTAGGTGGCTCAAATTCGCCAAACGCCTTTTTACGTAAGTGGAAAATTGCCAGACGAGCCGCCAGATACTGGTAATCCGGTGCATCAGTTGAGATCAGATCTGCCGCTGATTTAATGAGGGTTTCATGGATCTCGGCGGTTTTGATACCGTCGTAAAACTGAATGTGGGCTTTAATTTCTACCTGTGATACCGAGACATTGTTGAGTCCTTTTGCTGCCCAGGTAATAACTTTGTGAATTTTCTCCAGATCAATGGGCTCTTTTTCACCATTACGTTTGGTGACAGATAAATTGTTATTCATTTTAGTGGCCGTTTGTCAGTTAGCGCTATTTGCGGGGCAAGTTTGCATGCCCAATTTGTTTTAAATTATTAATTTCGAAGGGATCCATCAGCGATCGCTTCGATCCGTGAATGTTTAATCCGCCTGAGAAATACCTGCATCAGTCGGTTTTTTAAACAAGACTGCTATCAGATAACCACAAGATAGTGAGGTTTTGCCTTTAATGCAACCCAATATCTGGTGCTTAATTCAGCGATCAAATCAAGGCTGGTAAAAGGTTAGTATTGACTAACCTTTTAAGTTTGAACAAAGCAAGATTTGACTGAATGCAAGCACTTTAGATTTTTTTTGCGATCGCTTAAAACAATTTATTCCGAATATTTAATTTTTATAAATATGCGATATATAGTGTTCGGTTATAAATATGGACACTATATCTTGTGTGTCGTCAAGATTTTTCACATTGCAAAATGTAGTTGACGTCAACGTTTCGATCCGATAATACGAATGCCTGATTGAAGGGATCAAAATGTAAGCCGGTGGCAGATCGGGTAAACAGGCCCGCCTGATCGGCAATTTTCATTAGCTCAGACGGTTTTAGGAAACGCTGATACTGGTGCGTACCCTTAGGTACCCACTGTAATACGTACTCGGCAGCCACAATGCCCATCAGATAGGCTTTCAAATTGCGATTTAAGGTGGAAAAGAACACTTTGCCGCCAGGCTTAACCAGCTTGGCACAGGCACTGATCACTGAAGCCGGGTCGGGCACGTGCTCAAGCATCTCCATACAGGTTACTACGTCGAAAGATTCCGGCTGTTCGGCCGCCAGGGTTTCAACACTCACGCAGCGATAATCGACTTTAACACCTGTTTCCAGACTATGTAGCTGAGCAATTTCCAGTGAGGCACTGGCCATATCGATACCGGTAACCTCGGCCCCTCGTACAGCCAGCGACTCAGCAAGAATGCCGCCGCCGCAGCCGACATCGAGGATCTGCTTACCAAAAACGCCCTCGCATTTTTCTTCTATAAAGGAAAGGCGTAGCGGGTTGATGGCATGCAAAGGTTTAAACTGGCCTTGTGGGTCCCACCAGTGGGCAGCGATTTCAGAAAACTTGTCGATTTCCGTTTGATCTACATTTTGCTGTATTTCTGTCATGAGCGTGAGTTTTCATCTTACCTGAAGTTAAAAATCCGCTTTACATTACCGCAAATCGGCAATCTGCACATGGCTTATTTGCAGCCGGGTTTAGCAATCGCGCAAAAATTAAACGCTTAGCAGATAACTGAAGGTAAGGATGCATTAATCACTACATAAATGCTGATTTGGGTGATAAACTCATTGGTTAATTAGAAGACCCCCAATGCGTGATCCAAGGGGATCCGGACGCAGGATCGTTAGGTATCTGCAGGATTGCGACAAACTTATAATAAGGGACCAAGCAGTTTATGACTGATAACGCCAAAGAAATTCTCCCCGTTAATATAGAGGAAGAGCTCAAAACGTCGTATCTGGATTATGCGATGAGCGTTATTGTTGGGCGCGCGCTGCCCGACGTACGTGATGGCTTAAAACCGGTACACCGCCGTGTACTGTTTGCCATGAATGAGTTGAAGAATGACTTTAACAAACCTTATAAAAAGTCAGCCCGTGTAGTGGGTGACGTCATCGGTAAATATCACCCCCACGGTGATTCCGCCGTATACGATACCATTGTTCGGATGGCGCAGCCTTTCTCCTTACGCTACATGCTGGTTGACGGACAGGGTAACTTTGGTTCGGTCGATGGCGATTCCGCCGCCGCAATGCGTTACACCGAAGTACGGATGGCAAAAATTGCCCACGAACTGCTTGCTGATTTAGACAAAGAAACCGTGGACTTCGTGCCTAACTATGATGGCACTGAACACATCCCGGATGTGTTACCCACCAAAATTCCTAACCTGTTGGTAAACGGGTCTTCAGGTATTGCCGTAGGGATGGCAACCAACATTCCACCGCATAACCTCACTGAAATTGTAAACGGCTGTATTGCATTAATTGACGAACCGTCACTGGATGTCGATCAGTTGATGGAGCACATTCCTGGTCCGGATTTTCCAACCGCTGCCTTAATCAGTGGCCGTAAAGGTATCGTCGATGCTTATCGTACCGGTCGTGGTAAAATCTACATGCGTGCCCGTGCCGAAATCGAAACCGAAGATAACGGCAAAGAAACCATTATCGTCACGGAAATTCCGTATCAGGTAAATAAAGCCCGCTTAATCGAGAAGATTGCCGAGCTGGTAAAAGAAAAACGTATTGAAGGCGTCTCTGCACTGCGTGATGAGTCTGACAAAGACGGTATGCGTATTGTTGTAGAAGTTAAACGCAACGAGTCAGCCGAAGTGCTGCTTAACCACTTATACGCCAATACCCAGTTACAAACCGTATTCGGTATTAACATGGTGGCGCTGGATAACAACCAGCCAAAAGTGTTTAACCTTAAGGAAATCCTGCAGGCGTTTATCCTGCACCGCCGCGAAGTGGTTACCCGCAGAACAGTCTACGAGCTGCGTAAAGCCCGTGACCGCGCCCATATCCTTGAAGGCCTGGCCATTGCACTGGTTAACATCGATCCGGTGATTGAGCTGATCAAAGCCTCACCAAGTCCTTCTGAAGCAAAACAAGCGTTAGTGGCTTCTGGCTGGGAGCTGGGTGATGTAGCGGAAATGCTGCAACGTGCCGGTAATGATGCGGCGCGCCCGGACTGGCTGGAGCCGGAATTTGGTATTCGCGACGGCAAATACTATCTGACTGAGCAACAGGCTCAGGCGATTCTGGACCTGCGCTTACACAAGTTAACCGGTCTTGAACACGAAAAAATCCTCGACGAATACAAGCAACTGCTCGAGCTGATTGCTGAATTACTGCACATTCTGGGTAGCCCTGAGCGCCTGATGGAAGTCATTCGCGAAGAGCTGGAAAAAGTCCGTGACGAATTCGGCGATGAGCGCCGTACCGAAATCACTGCAGCCAGCCACGATATTGATTTAGAAGATCTGATTGAACGTGAAGAAGTGGTGGTAACCCTTTCTCACGAAGGTTACGTGAAGTACCAGAAATTATCTGAATACGAAGCGCAGCGTCGTGGTGGCCGAGGCAAGTCAGCTACTAAGATGAAAGACGAAGATTTCATCGACAAGCTGCTGGTTGCCAACACTCACGATCATATCCTGTGCTTCTCAACCCGTGGCCGACTGTACTGGCTGAAGGTCTATCAATTACCTCTGGCCAGCCGTAATGCCCGTGGTCGTCCGATTGTAAACATTCTGCCACTGGAAGATGATGAGCGTATCACCGCGATCCTGCCGATTAAGGAATTCGAGGAAGACAAGTTTGTACTGATGGCTACGGCCAATGGTGTGGTGAAAAAAACCAGCCTGACCATGTACTCACGTCCTCGTTCAAGCGGTATCATTGCCGTTAACCTCAATGAAGGTGACGAACTGATTGGTGTAGCGATTACCCATGGGGATGACGACATCATGCTGTTCTCGGACGCCGGTAAGGTTGTTCGCTTTAACGAGAAACTGCGTGATTCTGAAACCGGCGCGGTTAAACTGGATCCTGAAACCGGTGAAGAGCTGCTGGCGCTGCGTCCAATGGGTCGAACTGCTACAGGTGTTCGTGGTATTAAGATGCCAGATGGCCAGAAAGTCGTGTCGCTAATCGTACCTCGTGGTGACGGTGCGGTGCTGACAGCTACTGAAAACGGGTATGGTAAACGTACGCCGCTGGAAGATTACCCGGCCAAGAGCCGTGCTACTCAGGGTGTAGTGTCGATTAAAGTCTCTGATCGTAACGGCAAGGTTGTCGGGGCGGTACAGGTAGATGAAAACGACGAAATCATGCTGATCAGTAATGCCGGTACGCTGGTAAGAACCCGCGTGAGTGAAGTCTCTACCGTTGGGCGAAATACCCAGGGGGTAAGACTGATCCGTACCGGTGATAACGAGCAACTGGTTGCATTACAACGCATCGAAGAAATCGAAGACGCTGAATTAATCGAAGACGAGGGCGACGAAGCCGAAGCCGTCGATACCAATGCCGCACAAGACGGCGCAGATGAGTCAACGACAGACGAATAATCCTGCGTTAAAGGATACAACAAGCATCGCAAGCGGCTCTTAGTGCCGCTTGTTTTTTAGTGTATGTAAGCATTATGTCACCAGTATGAATATTGCTGGCGGGTACTAATGCTTCCTGACAGTATTTAAGAAGCTCATGAAAAACGTATTCAATTTTAGTGCTGGCCCGGCCATGCTGCCGCCCGCAGTGATGGCGCAGGCACAACAGGAATTTATTAACTGGCGTGACAGTGGTTGCTCAGTGATGGAAGTGAGTCACCGCGGTGCAGACTTTATCGAAATTGCCGCAACAGCGGAACAAGACCTGCGTGACCTGATGAACGTACCGGAAAACTACAAGGTCCTGTTTCTGCAAGGCGGCGGGCGCGGGCAGTTTGCAGCGGTACCGCTGAATATTTCAAAACAGGACGATACTTCACTGCATCTGGTGAGTGGTTCCTGGTCTAAGGGCGCGGTTGCAGAAGCTTCAAAGTATAATAATGCCAAAGTGATTGGTGAGGTCGTTGATCATAACGGCTATCAGTTTATGCCTAAGCCGGCAGCCGCCGACATCGATCAAAGCGCGGCGTATCTGCATTTCTGCCCGAATGAAACCGTGGATGGCATTGCCTACAAATGGTTGCCGGAAGCCGGTGAAGTGCCTCTGGTAGCCGATATGTCGTCGAATATTTTGTCTGGTCCGGTGGATGTGAGCAAATACGGTATTATCTATGCCGGTGCGCAAAAGAACATTGGCCCGTCCGGCTTATCGGTAGTGATTGTTCGCGAAGATCTGGTAGGTAAGGCTCGTCAGAGTACGCCGTCGATCTTCGATTACGAACTGATGGCCAAAAATGACTCCATGTATAACACACCGCCCACCTTTTCCTGGTATCTGGCGGGGCTGGTATTTAAATGGCTGAAAGCTCAGGGTGGCGTTGAAGCCATGGCCAGCCTCAATCAGCATAAGGCAGACACGTTGTATAAAGCCATCGACGACTCGTCGTTCTACCGCAACAATGTACATCCGGAAAACCGTTCAATTATGAACGTTCCTTTCCATCTGGCCGATCCGGCACTGGATAAAGTGTTCCTGGAAAAATCTAAACAAGCCGGTTTAATGGCCCTTAAAGGTCACCGCTCGGTAGGGGGTATGCGTGCCAGTATTTATAACGCCATGTCTATTGAAGGGGTAGAAGCCCTGGTGAGCTTTATGAAAGACTTCGAGGAGCATCACGCATGAGTGTAGAGCAGTTAACGTTACAGCCGGTCAACAAAATCGACGGTACCGTCAACGTGCCGGGCTCAAAGAGTCTGTCTAACCGGGCCTTGCTACTTGCGGCACTGGCGAAGGGCGAAACCCGCCTGACTAATCTGCTCGATAGTGACGATATCCGCCATATGCTGGATGCCCTCAAATTACTGGGTGTTGAATACAGCTTAAGCGATGACAAAACCGAGTGTAAGGTTACCGGCTTAGGCGGCGCGTTTTCGGTTGATAAACCGCTCAGCTTGTTTTTAGGTAATGCCGGTACCGCCATGCGCCCTTTATGTGCTGCACTGGCCGCCTCGAACGTAACGGTTGAATTAACCGGGGAACCACGGATGGAAGAACGCCCCATCGGCGACCTGGTTGATGCGCTGCTGGACGCAGGGGCGGATATTGAGTATTTAAAAAATGCCGGTTATCCGCCGCTTAAAATCACCGGTAGCCAGTTAAAGGGTGGCGAGTTGTCTGTGGATGGCAGTGTGTCGAGCCAGTTTTTGACGGCCCTGTTAATGGCGGCTCCGTTGTTTAGCGAAGACACCACTATCGCCATTAAAGGCGAGTTAGTGTCGAAGCCTTATATCGACATTACCCTGGATACCATGGCCAAATTTGGCGTGTCGGTAGAAAATCAGGATTATCAGCGCTTTGTGATCAAAGCCGGGCAGCAGTATGTGGCACCTAAAACCTTTATGGTAGAAGGAGATGCATCATCTGCATCTTATTTCCTGGCAGCCGGCGCTATTAAAGGCGGTACGGTCAAGGTCACTGGAATTGGCAAACAAAGCATCCAGGGTGACATTCGTTTTGCTGATGTGCTTGAAGCCATGGGGGCTAAAGTTGAATGGTTTGACGATTGTATTGTTATTCATGGTGCGCCGCTTAAAGGCGTGGACATGGATATGAACCATATCCCGGATGCTGCCATGACTATTGCGACCACGGCGTTATTTGCCGAAGGGGAAACCTGCATCCGTAACATTTATAACTGGCGGGTAAAAGAAACCGATCGGTTATTTGCAATGGCCACTGAGCTACGTAAACTAGGTGTGGAAGTAGAAGAAGGGCACGATTATATTCGGGTAACGCCTGGCGCTGTATTACAACATGCTGCTATTGATACCTATAACGATCACCGCATTGCCATGTGTTTTTCACTGGTATCTTTAAGTGATACACCGGTAACGATTAACGACCCGGGTTGTACCGCCAAAACTTTCCCTGATTATTTCACCCGCTTTGCCACAATCTGTCATCGTTAAGACAGAATTATTCTCTACTATCAATTGCGCTGGTCTCAGGGCCAGCGTGCATTCGCTACAGACTTAGGTATTATGCCCGGGTATTTATTGACGTGTATCATTGCCAATTGAGCTTACACGGGTATAATTGCCGCCGTTTTCGAGTTGTTATTAACATTTTATTAAATAAATGGAGCAGGTATGCATCCAATACCCGTAGTAACGGTAGATGGTCCTAGTGGGGCAGGGAAAGGCACACTAAGCGCATTAATCGCAGAAAAGCTCGGCTGGCACTTACTGGACAGTGGCGCGATTTACCGCGTACTGGCCGTTGCCGCCATGCATCATGATCTTCCGGTCGACGATGAAAGTGCTGTTGTTCCGCTGGCCTCTGGCCTTGACGTAAGTTTTGAAATTGACAAAGAGCAGCGCCGTGTGGTGCTTGAAGGTGAAGACGTCACCGACGATATTCGCACCGAGGAAGTTGGCGCTGTGGCGTCACAGATTGCGTCCCTGGCCAGGGTTCGCGAGGCGCTGTTACGCCGCCAGCGTGCGTTTCAGCAAGATCCCGGCCTGGTGGCCGACGGTCGCGACATGGGCACCGTGGTGTTCCCTGATGCCAATGTAAAATTATTCCTGACCGCCAGCGCTGAAGCCCGCGCGGAGCGTCGCTATAATCAGTTGAAAGATAAAGGTCTGGATGTTAATATTGCGCGCCTTTTAACCGATATCAAAGCCCGGGATGATCGCGACGCGAATCGTTCTATTGCGCCATTGGTACCGGCAGAAGACGCTGTAGTGATCGATTCAACAGATTTGGATATTAACCAAGTCTTTGAAAGTGCAATGGAAATTATCAATTCCAGGCTGTAAGCCCGGAGTCGGTTTCACCATCGCAATCGTTGTCACAGGAGGTGACGACTTTGTTTAATAACCCCACGTTATCCGGATCGAAATGTGGATGTCAACTTAAGTTAATTACTAAATCATATGACTGAAAATTTTGCACAACTTTTTGAAGAGAGCTTACAAGAACTTGAAACTCGTCCAGGTTCAATTGTAAAGGGTACTGTAGTTTCAATTGATAAAGACATCGTTCTTGTTGACGCAGGTCTCAAATCAGAAAGTGCTATCCCAGCTGAACAATTTAAAAATGCCGAAGGCGAATTAGAAATCGCAATCGGTGACGAAGTCGACGTAGCGTTAGACGCTGTAGAAGACGGCTTTGGTGAAACTATCCTGTCTCGTGAAAAAGCTAAGCGTCACGAAGCGTGGGTTGAGCTGGAAAAAGCTTACGACGATAAAGCCACTATTAAAGGCGTTATCAACGGTAAAGTTAAAGGCGGTTTCACTGTTGAAGTTAACAGTGTTCGCGCATTCCTGCCAGGTTCACTGGTTGACGTTCGCCCTGTACGCGACACCACTCACCTGGAAGGCAAAGAACTTGAGTTTAAAGTAATCAAGTTAGACGCCAAGCGTAACAACGTTGTTGTTTCTCGTCGTGCTGTTATCGAAGCAGAAAGCAGTGCAGAGCGTGAAACGCTGCTGGCCAACCTGGAAGAAGGTCACGAAGTTAAAGGTATCGTTAAGAACCTGACAGACTACGGTGCGTTCGTAGATCTGGGCGGTGTTGACGGCCTGCTGCACATCACTGACATGGCCTGGAAGCGCGTTAAGCACCCAAGCGAAATCGTAAATGTTGGTGACGAAATCAACGTTAAAGTGCTTAAGTTCGACAAAGAAAAGCAACGTGTATCTCTGGGCATGAAACAGATGGGCAACGATCCATGGCAAGAAATTGCACAGCGTTACCCAGAAGGCACTAAGATCACTGGCCAGGTAACTAACCTGACTGACTACGGTTGTTTCGTAGAGATCGAAGACGGTGTTGAAGGTCTGGTTCACGTTTCTGAAATGGATTGGACTAACAAAAACATCCACCCATCTAAGGTTGTTAACCTGGGCGATTCTGTTGAAGTTATGGTTCTGGAAATCGACGAAGAACGTCGTCGTATTTCTCTGGGTCTTAAGCAGTGCATCGATAACCCTTGGGAAACTTTCGCTAAGTCACACGAAAAAGGTGACAAAGTGTCTGGTAAGATCAAGTCAATTACTGACTTCGGTATCTTCATCGGCCTTGACGGCGGCATCGACGGTCTGGTTCACCTGTCTGACATTTCATGGAACAAGTCTGGTGAAGACGCCGTTCGTGATTACAAGAAAGGTGACGAGATCTCAGCGGTTGTTCTGCAAGTCGACCCAGAGCGTGAGCGTATTTCTTTAGGCGTTAAGCAAATCGAAGAAGATCCGTTCAACAAGTATCTGACAGATACCAAGAAAGGTGCTATCGTTGTTGGTACAGTTACAGCAGTTGATGCCAAAGGCGTTACTGTAAACCTGGCAGAAGAAGTTGACGGTTACATCCGTGTAGCTGATCTTTCTCGTGACCGTATCGAAGACGCGTCTGAAGTGGCTAACGTTGGCGACAGCATCGAAGCGAAGTACACCGGTGTAGACCGTAAGAACCGCATCGTAAACCTGTCTGTTAAAGCGAAAGACCAGGCTGACGAGAAAGAAGCAATCGACAAAGTGAACCAGCAAGACGACGCTGGCTTCGCGAACGCGATGGCTGAAGCTTTCAAAGCAGCAAAAGGCGAATAAGCTTTTTGACACATCAGGTATACGGTAAATGCCGTATACCTGTTGATGTAGCTGTTTGATGGATTGAATGACAAAGAGGTTTACACATGACCAAGTCTGAATTAATTGAGCGGCTCGCTGATCAGGCACGCCATATCCCGGCAAAAGAATTAGAAACAGCTATCAAAGAAATGTTGGAACAGATGGCGCAAACCTTACAAAAAGGTGACCGTATCGAAATCCGCGGGTTTGGTAGTTTTTCTTTGCATTACCGCGCGCCTCGCGTGGGACGTAACCCTAAAACTGGCGAAACAGTGGAGCTGGACGGTAAATACGTTCCTCACTTTAAGCCTGGCAAAGAGTTACGTGACCGGGTGAATGAATCAATCGCCTGATCAATATCTGCACAGATAGAAATAAAAAGCACTGTTATCAGTGCTTTTTTTGTATGTGAATGCTGTAACACTATCTACATTTTGTTATCCTGATTTTAATTTCTTTATTTAGGATCACGCACTTGAAAGGCTTGGCATTTTTACTCTGCATTATTGCGATTCTGGTACTGGCGATTGCCGTTGGTTCTCAAAATGATGCTGTAATATCAGTAAATTACCTGATTGCTAAGGCTGATATGACGGTCGCCACTCTGATTGCTATAGCATTAGGGCTAGGCGTTGTCGTTGGCGTTCTGGCCATTCTAAGCAGCTGGCTCACGCTTAGGGTTAAGCTGATGCGGGCGCAGGCTAAGCTTAACAAGCTGCAGAAAGAATAAGCGTCATGCTGGAGCTGTTATTCTTACTGCTACCAGTAGCAGCCGGTTATGGTTACATAATGGGCCGCAACAGCGTTCGCCAGGCGCAGCGAAAACAATCCAGTATTCTCTCTAAACATTATTTCCGTGGATTAAACTTTCTCCTGTCTGACCAGCCCGACAGGGCCGTGGATACGTTAATTAAAATGATTAACGTCAACAGTGATACCGTGGAAACCCACATTGCCATGGGGAATTTCTATCGCCAGCGCGGTGAGATAGACCGGGCAATACGCGTGCATCAGAATCTGGTCAGTCGTGATGAAATTCAGGCTACTCAGCGTGAGTTAGCTCTTAAGGAACTAGGCCGCGATTACATGCAGGCCGGTTTTCTGGAAAGAGCGGAAGGGGCTTTCGTAAGCCTGCTTAATTCCGACAAGCATTTCGAGTTTGCCCAGCAGCAGTTATTTGCAATATACCAAACCACGAAAGAGTGGGGTCGGGCCATAGAGCTCGCCGAAAAAATGCTGGCTGAAAATGACAGTATTCGCAGTAAACTCGGTCATTTTTATTGTGAACAGGCCCAGCTCGAGTTAGATAACGAGGATATCCCGGCAGCACTGAAGGTACTGCAAAAAGCTGTCAACGTAGATGATCAAGCGGTCAGACCCTGGTTGATGCTGGGTGAAGTTACCTTTGATCAGGGCCGCTTAAAAGAAGCCGGTGAATACCTGGTGCAGGTCGCTAATCGTGATAAGAACTGGTTTATTGAAGCGGTGCCGTTACTTGAGCAAATCGCCAGTGAAACCGGTGACTGGCAGAAATTTGAGAACCTGTTAAATGATAACTGGGTGCAAAGTGCCACCTTGTACCTGGCTATGGTGGATGTATTTTCCAATAAAGGCGAAGTGCAGCACGCCGCCGATTATTTATTTGAACAACTGCAAAAAACGCCTACCATGCGTGGCTTCCATCGCCTGATGCAGTTGTATTGTGAGTTAAGTGATGATGCCAACGCGAAGGCCACCTATCAGCAGTTACGGCAACTGGTGGCCAAGCAAATTGAACAGCGTCCGCGTTACCGGTGTAAGAGCTGTGGCTTTTCTGGTCGCAAACTGTATTGGCTGTGTCCATCCTGTAAAAAGTGGGGGGTCGTTAACCCCATTAGAGGTCTAGACGGAGAGTAAAGAGAATGAACCAAGAAGCCCGTGTGATCGTCGCATTGGATTTCGATGATGCCGATAAGGCCATGGCCCTGGTAGATCAACTGGATCCTGGTGCTTGTAAGCTGAAAGTCGGCAAAGAGATGTTTACCCTGTTCGGGCCTGAGTTTGTAAAATCGCTCATCGCCAAAGGGTTTGATATTTTTCTGGATTTAAAATTTCATGATATCCCGAATACCGTAGCCAAAGCTTGTAAAGCCGCGGCCGAAATGGGGGTATGGATGGTAAACGTGCATGCCAGCGGTGGTAAGGAAATGATGATGGCGGCAAAACAGGCCATTGCAGAGTCTGCTCATCCTCAAACCAAACTGATTGCGGTAACGGTGCTGACCAGCATGGATCAGGCGCAGTTGAATGATGTGGTGCCAGAGGTATCACCAGCCGAGCAGGTTAACAAACTGGCCCAGCTAACGGCCGATAGCGGGCTCGACGGCGTTGTTTGTTCTGCAAAAGAAGCGGTAATGTTACGTGAAACACATAACGACGAGTTTCTGTTAGTAACACCTGGAATTCGTCCTGCCGGGGCAGATGTGGGCGATCAGAAAAGGGTTATGACACCGGTTGATGCCATCGACGCCGGTGTAAGCTACCTGGTAATGGGCCGGCCAATTACACAAGCTGAAAACCCGTTAGCCGCCCTGCAGGCAGTAAATCAAAGCCTGGCGTAAAACATCTAAGACCAAATAAAAAATAAAG
>CENT01087336.1_pt1 | contig 17200 bp, 16 predicted proteins | sample 530141 | NCBI WGS metagenome assembly CENT01 (sample SAMEA2591074, study PRJEB7988) | marine metagenome | isolation source: saline water (ENVO:00002010), including | reverse complement strand
AATATTATGATACTATCTTTAGTTTGATTGATTATTATGCTGGTGGTGACCTTTACATTCGAAGGATTAAAGGGACCTTTTACTTCCATGATGGAATTGACAAAGACCAATGGTGTGGACGCGAATGAGGACACGTCCACTGGGAGCTTTAACGAAGAAGAAATTGCACTCCTTTGTGAAAAAGGCGACGAAGACGCCCTTACCTCATTAGTCATGAGTCATTTATGGCTCGTGTCGAGCATCGCTAATAAATTTAGTACATTTAACATCTCCCTTCTAGAATTGATTGAAACTGGGAATTCAGGTTTACTTCTGGCTGCAAGGCGCTTCAAGCCGGGCATTGGGCGATTTTCTACGTTCGCCTATTCCTTTGTGGAAGGCGAAATGCTCTCTTTAATTAAAGAGTCCACTCACGTTATCCGCATTTCTAGGACTATGACGAAACGTCAGAAGGATATCAAAGAGTGCCAAAAAGCAGGTATTGTTTCTGAATTAGAAATTTCTGCACATCTAGGAATTAGCCCCAAAAAGGTTAGTGAAGCGTTACAAAGTCCCTCTACCTGTATCTCTGTAGATGATATTGATGAAAAGAATTGTACCTATGATGGCGAAGAGTTATTTCATTCCGATATTTTGCTCTCTGAGCAAAAGGAGATAGTTCAGCAACTGCTCGAATTGATCCCCAAAGAGAAAGATAGAGAGATAATTAAACTCCGATTCGGGTTAGGTGGACAAGCGCCCATGAAGCGCACACAAATTGCTTTGAGATATCAAGTTTCAGAAGAAGCTATAAGACAGCGTGAAAAGAACACATTAAGCAGACTCAATTATCATTTAAAAAGGCAAGATATCCATTTAGATATTTTAAGTGACGCCTGACCACTTGTTTACTTTTTTTACACTCACTCCCACCCTGCTAATTATGTAAAGAAAATATACACCTAAAATATTGGAATTTGTTTTTACTCTCATGCTAGTATAAATGCATTACTCATGATGAGTTTTCTTACAATATACAAGGATGTAATTATGTCACGTACAGTTACTTTATTTGACTTTCTATTAACACACGCCAATATCTTATCTTTAGGTCAAGACGGTAGAGCAAGGCTTGCAAGCAAAGAAATCGAGCACCAAATGCGCGATTTACTTCTTAGTTTATTCGACACGCCTCACTCCTTAGTGTCTTCCGCTCTTTGTTCGGCTCCCGTAGTTCCTCGCAGCACATACCAAGTTTCTCAATTAACAAACAAGCAGCACCCAGAATGGTTAGTTTTGGACAGTGATGATGGTCAGGTCTGTATTCCTATCATGGAATTTTTCAACGCATTCCATGACCAAGAGTTACCTAATCATGGTGTTGAAGACGCCCCTCTGAATTCAAAAGAGGAAGAGCCTGTTCTCGCTTAATTCTTTCATAACGCAAAATAAAGCCGCTTTAATCAGCGGCTTTTTTGATATTTCATTTGCTTGAAGATTTGGTTATATTGTATTGTTGGCTAATACGCCAATTACAAAAATGTTATTCAGGGATGATAGTATGCGTATTAAAAGTGCCGATGATATCAATCAGCTTGGGACTCATGCTAAGAAGCAAATTGAGGCTGCTTTGAAACAGCAAGGCGGGTTTAATAATCAAAAGCGTCCAGGCAGTATCCATGACATCAAGCGCTCAATGACATCCACAGCATCTAACAAAATACTTACCCCTTCCGTTGAGGCAGAAAAAAACGCCACTCCCCAACAAAAAGCAAAACCTTCACGCGTTATGCGAACGGCTGAAGGACTGACATACTGCCCATGGCCGTCAACAGACCCTTTTGTATCTGTTATTCAGCAACTGGAGGCCAAGTATGGACGCTATGATGACGGCGGCTGGCTGCTCACGGAGTTGATCATTGATGGTGGCACTAAAAACTGGCGATTTGATATTGCATTAATCTCGCCGTTCGAGATGGTGGATCTTCATGGGCAGCCTATGTTATTGGGATATTCCTGCCTCGTGGAAGCCGACGGGTTTGGCTTTCACCGCTCAAAAGATGCGTTTAAGAATGATCGGGCAAAACAAACGCACGCGCTAAAGCAGGGGTTTGTCGTTAAGCGGATCACCAACGAAGATGCGCGACATCGTCTGAATGAGGTGGTAGATGATATCGAGCATATACTATCGCTGCCTAGACTCTACAACGCTAACTACACCATTAACGGCAAAGGGCGCACGCAATCCGTCCTTCGCTGGGAAAAATAAAAAGGAAACAATATGCCAATAAACTCAGCTTGAGCCGACTATCAATCAGAATAACATCAGAAACGTCAACATCCAGGCCCCACTTTGGCTCTATCGATGCTAGCTTTTCTCTTTACAGGGGGGCAAGGCGACGGACTCGCCGCCTTTAGCGCACTACTAGTTTAACGGCGGAGCTTTATTGCCGGTTCTTCTTGAATTGTGTTCGTTTTTTTTATTTGAGATTCACTTTGAAAAGATGGATTCCAAACCGAAAGCTGCTCTCTCAATAAGTTATCATCCCCACGCTTTATGGTCTTTACTATAGTATTGGTATCTCCATCCAACCCATTATCAAACAAGGTATCGCCAATCATTACCTTGAGAACGGAATCGCTGACCGATCTGGCGTTGCTGGAATATTTTTCCATCATTTGAGATGTCGCAGCAACGATATCCATACGCTTTGAGATAACCATATCGGTAAGTGGTAGATAGTTTGCTTCGCGACCGTCTACTAATGCTCGGCAGTCATGAAGGGTTCCATTCCCGTCTTCTTCTTTATAATTAACGGCCTTGTACCCTAGCTCTTTGATGGCCCTGACGAATTCCTTCCCGTCTTGCCCATCAAATATTTCCCATTTGCTTGACGTAGGTTTATTGTCAATCCATCTCGTATTAATTCCGGCAGACTCAAGCTTTAGCTTGTCAGTCTCTCTGATATCGTTTCGTAAATCTAGAACAGGACCTTCTGGTAACTGATAGGCATGTACATAACCAAAGTCTGAGCACATTTCCGGCGATGAACTAAAAAAGAAGGCATGTCTTTCAACCTGCTGAAGGGAGAAACCTGCAAATCCTGTGACTGCCGGGTGAACACCATGTTTAAATGCTTGAATAGGTGTTGATTCTTTTGAACCATGAAAGAAGACATTCTGTGGCACTCTGGCGTATTCTGACCCAATAAATCTAGCTTTAGTTTGGTCGAGCAGTATAAGTAAATCACCTTCCTCAAACGTTTCACCGTTTAAGGCTCCTTCAACGCCTTTTGTAAATAGCGCGTCAAACCCTAGTAATTCTTTAAGCGCTCGTACGGCATGCTCCTTTTGCTTCAGGCCGTAATCCGCAGCTAATATTATTGCGTCACCGTATGTATCTACTTCAGCATGTGCGAGCGTCATGAATGGGACATTTTTGTCAAGCAAGCCCATCACCTGTGAATAGTGCTCATCGCTGATAGGGGCGTCGGTTTCAAGAATGCTTAAAGCGCCAATTTCGTAACTACTTATGCATGGGCCAAATCGAGCTGCTAGGTTTTTATCCTGTGTGAGATAAACGCCAAATCCGCCCCAAAGGTTCATTCCTGAGCTTTGGGAAGGGTCTAATATTTCAATCGGTTTTTCACTACCGTGGTGCCACATTTAAATTATCTCATCGTACTTGTGCTTAGGATAATTATACCACATCTAAAACAATTCTTTTTGATTAGGTAGTCGTCATTGTGCTATAATGTGCGCATCATTATGACGTATTAAGGTTTATTATGGCTGTAGCATTTTATGATATCAAGGAAGGTGAGTTCATCCGCTTGTTGGAAACTAAATCAATCACTAAAGTTATTGCGCAAGAAAAGGAGAACGAGCCCTTAAAATTTTTGGTTGTAGCAATAAACTCTAAAACTGAAATGGCCTATGCAATGCGTCACGGTCGTGTAAACGAGCCTAGAACGTGGAGATTAGACAATCTTGCTAAATTTTTACGTAAACATAATGTCAGCAATTTTGAGACAGTTTTCCGGTATTAATTCTTCACCAAAAAAACGGCCCCTCATTTCTGATGTGGCCGCTTTGTTTATTTAACGTTGTGTAGGCCTTGCCTACATCTACACTTAATTCCCTGAAATTAAGATCTTGTCCAGCACAAGATGCCCCGGATTATTGACGCCCACATTGACATTGATTACACGCGTTGATGCATCTATAGGTATAAATTGCTCTGCACTCTCTCCAGGCGCAACGGTAATCGTCTCGCTCTCCTGCCATGGCGTAGTAGTGGCGTTTCTTCGCCCTACTTCTTGAAGGTTGTATGTTGGCGTAAATTCATAAGTTTGCTCACTAATGTTCATCCACACCACTCGAGCCATAGCAGTATTACCTGTAAGTGAAGATTCACCTGATATCGCTACGTAGTCGTAACCTCCATTACTGCCTACTGCGATGCTGTAACCGTCACCTACCTTTTTGGTGTAGCTATCACTCACCACATTGTTCCAACCATCAATCCCAAAATTATGCACAGAGCCTCCCCCCTCGTAGTAATCAACCAGTAAGTCACCACACATAAAACAAGTCATCTCCTGTGTTGTGTTCAGCTTGATTGAGGTTATTTTGACGTCTTCGCTTTGTGGTACGTTTAAAAGGATGGCAGACAGGCTGGCACCAGCAAAATCAGTAGCAGGAACGGTCCAGCTTTCTTCTCCATTTTTTGCCACTAACTTTGTTTCTTGGTAATAGCGACTGCTATTCATCAAATCTGGTCGCCCTTGAATATAGCTTGTAACTCGAGGGGTAACATGAACGGTGCGCGTTGCCGTATTTTTAACAGTAAATGTAATAGAGTCCGATGGAAGAAGGCTGAAGCCTTTCCCCGATATTGAATATTGATCATGGAGTTCAGGCGAACCAATAATCTGACCATCGACATTCTCCCTCGCCAGTTCAATAGATTTCTCGTTGAATGACGAAAACTCACTATACCCGAGCTCTGCACTTTCAATATTTGCGAGTTCGTATGTATTACATTCTAAATCAACACCGCAATATCCTTCGCCGCTGTCACCGTCAAACAAATTGAAGGATAACCCCTCTGCATAAGGAGCAATATCGTACAGGGGTGGGTTCCCCTTAAAGGCGATAGAATTACCTCCAAAATCTGTCTGGATGTTTATTCCAATCTGGCCACCAATAGGGCTATATTGAGTGCGGTCACCATTATCTTCTAAAGTTAAAGATGTTTCTTGGTAATCAAAAGACAGGGTTCTTACCAAATCTCGTTTCCTAAAGTCTCCCCAGGGCGTCGTAACAACCTCATCGTCCTTCACATCATAATCAAAGGTTCTCTCGCTCACGTCTTTAACAGCAAAATAGATTGATTCGCCTGATTTAAAACGCACAGCATCTTCATAGGGAAGAACGAGGTATGCCCAGTTTTGGTTGTAGCCTGCTTTTGCCTTAATGATAAGTCCGTCTTCGTTATCGTCTTCAATATAGAAGTTTTTAACAGCGTCAAAATCTTTAGCGAGATCAAAATTGCCCGTATTAATCGGATTGAAACTGTACTTCACTTCATATTTCGCATTACAGTCGGCACATCTATACTTGTCTTCGAAGCTAATGTCGAAATTTCCGGTAACAGGGTCGTAGCCTACACCTAAGCTTGAAATCGTATAATCATTCTCGTAAAGCACTTCGCTTTTCTTCCAATCATCGGTAACGATTGAATACGGTGAATCAGAATTTGCCGCCCCAAGAAATCTCACCGCAAAACTAGCTACATTCTCAAAATACGAATATGCGTCGTAGGGATAATGGGTTCCTCCCTCTGGCAGTGAGCCATTAGGATTGCTTACACCAGCATTACTATGCGTTGGGTTGCCATCAAACTCTGCCTTCACCCATCCCCCAAAAGCACGGTTAGACACGTGATGGTAATAATGTGACGAACGAGCAGAGTCAATAAAGGGGTACCACGCCAATGTTCTACTTGGACGAATTAAGTCAGCGTTAGCTTTTTCCCTCTGTAGATAAGGGTTAGCTTCTCTTGGGCTCCATGTATTAACGGTAAATCGGTTCGCATCGTCATAGATCCCTAACGACGTCGTCCCTGAGAAATGGTCTTGGTAATACAATGTAGGCGTGCCAGGCAAGCTTACATTCGAGAAAACATCATCGCCATTTTGAGAGTAAGCTTCCAGAAAATCATAATAACCATATACTGGCATACCATGTTGTTCTACTCCATTATTGCCATCACTCTTAGCGCCACCAGTGTACACGATGCGCAGTGCGTTACCTGATACGCTTAGCTCCGATGTAGGCGCAAAATATCCATACCGCATCCACCCAATATGGTCATTATTATGGCCGTTATAATACATATAAAAGCGATGAGAACCTTTACATAATTTGGATTGACTGGCTAGATAATCGCATTGCTGGTCATTGGTGCGCGCGTATCGCCACCCATCGGTGAACTCTTCCCAATAAGATGTATCAAGATCGAAATCCATAATACTTTCTTCTTGAGCTAGAGTGGGCATGGCTGCGCATATTAAGCCAAGGCTTATCAGTCCTTTCATTTGCATAAATATAACCTTAAGTAGAGAAATTAGAGGCTCATGCGATTACATAAGGCACACTATTTTTTTGCATAACAAACTCGTTCCTTCCAAGCACATTTTAAGCCTTTTTTTTTGCATATCAAAAAAAATGCAATACGGAAGTATGTGGTAACATAAGTATATTGAATTTAGAGAGGTGCCGTGATGCTTGCAGCAATAATTGATAAAAACTTTGATGAATATTGCCCGGACAATTATGCATTTGTAAAAGCATTGCAAGAGTGCCCTAGAATGCCATTTGAAGACGCTGTTGGCATATTCCCGGAACTACGTGAGGTGCTATCAGAGCGTTTCTGGGACTCCCCAGATGAAGAGGATGAAGATACTGCAATAGAAAATGCAATAAATGAAAGAGATATAACGTTTGCAATTACATCCAAGGGTGGGCATACCGTGGGGGCCTATTACGAATACGGTGGATTCCCTACTTATTTTACCGACGAGGGCGTTTCTTTCTCTAAACTAGAAAAAGAAAAGGTCTCACCTATGAGCTTCATCAAGAAAGCACTTAAAGCTCCCCATGAGTTATCTCAAAGCCAATCGCTTTATGTTACTCACGGGACATCTGTAGATGACGCGTCCTCTATAATGAAGGATGGCGTAGATATGGATAAATGTATGAAAGGCCATGCTGGCAAGGCGTTCTACACGTCCCCCGACTTCACTTATGCAAATACCTATGGTTCTAGTATTGGTGGAGAAACTTTGCTTTTCAAGGTATCTCCCGTTGCGCGAATTATCAAAGATACTGACCGTGAGTTTGAAAACATCCAAGACCGCATGGGATATGATGACTTCCCAGAACTTTGCAGAAGTAAAGGTATAGACGGGATTCTTATTCCCTCTATGAATTTAATTGCTTTTTACAACCCCGCCGCATTAGATAGAATTGGAAGTATAGAAAGCCAAGCGCTTCAATTAACTTCGCACGTCTACAATGTAGCTTTACAGGCTGGCGAGAATTTATATAACAGTCAAGGGGTTTCTAACAGTCAAATATTAAACTTTATCATTGATAAGGTGGCAAAAGAGACTGGGGTTACATTGGATGCCAATACGTTATCTGGTCCTAAGTTGCCTTTTGATGCTTTACTTGAACGCATATGCATACAGACCTTTGAGTTAGAGTCTAACCACACGCACCAAGTGCAGTACCAGACGCCAGAACCTGCTCCTTCTGCTTTTAGAGCGCCGAAAATATAAATATCCCTTTTATTCAATAATAAAACAAAACTAGTAAACATTAATGACGGTGTTATAATATTTTTATCTGTAGTATTTTCATTTTTAAAGGGTGTCAAATGGACGATAATCAAAATTACGTAATAGAAACGCTAGCCGGCAATCCAGGCCTAGAAGTTAAACTTACAAACTATCTTAAAGAACTATTCGGCGTTGAGATAAGCAAGCCCTCTTTGCTTTTAATATTTGAAAATTGCGATATCAATATTTTGCCTCTGGAGCTCTGGCCAGAGTCTGATGCACCCATGTCGTTAGAAATGCAGATGGAAATTTGGTTTTTCATGCGCTTCGTTGGTCGACCCCCTGCTTTCGATAACGCCACTCTGTCTATCCAAAGTAGCGAAGCAGATGTACTTGCGTCAGCAATCTTGCATAGCAATTGGAAGAACAATCTCAATGACCCTCATCAACTCGGATTTAAAGCTACTGAAGATGTTTCTGATGAATTGGATGCAGCCCAATAATTTATGCACTACTGAAAAGGATTTCTAATGTCAAAAGAATCTATTGTCGTCAGTTTTAGCGGAGGACTGACATCGGGTAACCTGTCATACATTATTAAGATGCATTATGCGCAGGATTTTGAGCCTGTGTTTATATTTGCGAATACGGGGTGCGAAAACGAAGAAACGCTTAATTTTGTTAATCAGTGTGACATTGCTTTTGGGTTGAATGTCATTTGGGTGGAAGCCGTCGTTAACCCCGAAGATGGCAAAGGGATAACCCATCGCGTTACTAACTTCAAAGATGCTTTCCGCAGTCATCAGTACAAAGATCCACTGCACCCCTTCCATGCTCATATTATGAAAAGTGGCATACCTAATGCGAATAAACCTCAGTGTTCCGACCGATTAAAAGCACTTGTTATTGAGGATTACAAAAAGAAAAACGGCCTCAAAGGTGTAAAGCACGCTATCGGTATTCGACAAGATGAAATGAGACGGGTTATAAATAAACCAGCGTTTAATGCGCTGGTAAGTATAGGTCTTGATCCTCATTCATGGCGTGTTATTCCCACGCATAAAGAACGCTTACTTGCCCTTAACGAAGCAATTGATAGGTGTCTAGTTAAACCGGAAGAAAAGGCATTTAAGAAAGTAATCTCATATAGCAGTAAACTGGCGCAATACAATCTCGTTTATCCGTTAAGCGATTGGGTTCCTTCAACCAAGCAGGATGTAAACGACTTCTGGGAAGATCAACCTTTTACACTTGAACTCGAAGATCACGAAGGCAATTGCATGACGTGCTGGAAAAAGAGTCATTCAAAGCTTCTTTTAATAGCCGCTGAGCACCCAGAGCGCTTTGACGCTTTTGATTATTGGGAAAAGAATTACAACCAAGTAAAGCCAAATGATGACGGCAAGCCTCGTGTATTCTTTCGAAAGCATAAAAATGCGCAACATATTATAGAGGAAGCCAACTCATTGCCCAGAGAGCACCTAAGAATGGCCGTCACCGGGTCTCGGTTCAGAGAAGATATGGAAGATGGCTGCTCGGAATCATGTGAATCCTATTCAATTTGATTAATGGTATGCCTTTTGCTTTCTAATTAGAAAACACATAGGGATTTAATCAATGAAAAAAACAGCAATTGCATTGGGAGCATTAGTAGCTTTTGGTTCCCTGCCACTACACGCAGAAACCGTTAGCGATCTAAGTGGTTGGCTTGTCGAAGGTGATGGTACATGGACTTATGACGCAGTTCAAAACTCGTGGTATCAGTCAGACAATACACCCGAAGCAAGCTATCTATACGACCCTACAGGCGAATCTCTAGGTAAAGCGATTTCAGGCAGTATCACTGTAACCGGTAGTGACGACGACATGATCGGGTTCGTTGTTGGTTATGACTCGGGTGAGAACGCAAGCAGTGACGCAAATTACTTGCTAATGTCTTGGAAAGGGCTCAATCAAAATGGCTGGCTTGAAGGGATGAGACTCTGGCATATCACGGACGCGATGACACTTGAAGAAACACGTTCTCGTGGTGGCAATGTCTGGGACCCCGGCACGAACTCTGGCATGACCCTATTGGATACGGCGACAAATTTGGGTAGCACAGGATGGGATAAAGACGAGTCATACACATTTGATATCGCATATAATGGAAGTTATCTCGCCATTTTTGTTAATGATGAACTAGAAATGTCAATTGCACCAGGTGACGCGGGCTTAGAAGCGTTCGAAGAAGGAAGTTTCGGTTTTTATAACTTCTCTCAAGGCGGTGTTACTTACGGCAGCGTTATCTACGATGATGTTGAAGTTCTTATTAATGATGAAAAATTCGCGAACCTTGCGAACGCTGTGCCATTTGAAGGAGCCGGCTTTGCTGCTCTTGCCGCGCTTGGCCTTGCTGGGTTTAGGCGTAAAAAATAATAAAACAACATTCTATGATATGAAGCAGGCAGCCTAATGCCTGCTTTTTTTATGTTACTATCAATAGAGAGAATTAAACGCAAGATTAAACGATGTATACAGAATTAAACTTTTATCACGCATCAACAAGCGCCCTATTCCACACACCTGAGCACCCTTTTTATTGTACCCCAAACAATAATTACAAACTTCTTTACGAAAGACCTAACCTGCATCGATGTAACTTAAATATTAACGCTCCGTTTCATACTGACAATCAAAGTTTGATTGAGTCACTAGGGCAATTTCCAGAAAAGCAGGCGCTTCTAAAGAACATGGGGTTTGACTGTGTTGTTTACAGTCAGCCTGGCAATCCACTCCGAGGCACAAGTGGATGGGGAAATGACGCATCACAGTACTTTGTGTTAGATCCTTCAATTGTCCTTAATTGGCGTGCTATGCCGACGCCATCGAAGATCCCTGCTCAAACAGTTGAAGAAAAGAAGGTTCTTGGACGATTTCATCACAATGCTTCCTCATATTTCTCAGAGTTCAACGCTCAAGGTGAGATTGGCGTTCACTTTGGTACGGGAAAAGCAGCGCGGGCAAGGCAGAAAGCATTGAATAATGAAATTGACGTTAGAGCTGAATTCTTTTCCCCAAGCCATATTGACTTAGCAAGGCTAGAGTCCAATAAGAAGGAACCATCTTCTGAAAATGAGATGCTCTATTTCTTACTACTAAAAAAACTTAACTCCCCGCAACCGGGGCTGAAAAAGACAGTATTCAATATGTCGCCTGATGACATAAAGGAAACTTTTGCTGAATTCAAAAGCAAACCCGATAGCTCAACCTTTCAAGAGTCAATTGAACGCGCAAAACTAGGAGAGCATTACAAAGTTTTGGTAGATGGCAAGTCTCGCTTCGAGACCACATCCAAAGAATTAGCTGAGGTCTACGTACAAGCATATCGTTCCTGTTTTCACAAAACAGCTGATATCCTAATGAACAACCCTCTTGAGCTTGATGATCTTGGCCTGTGGAGCTCTCAAGACATATTAAAAGCAATCAATCCCGACAATGAAACTATAAATGCATACTGGGAAAAGCCTGAAGATAAAAGAATGGCGTTCGTAACCGACATAATAAAAGGAATGGGGTACGACGGAATCACTTACAAAAACAAGGTTGAGGATGAAGGAAGTGCATCTTGTATCGTTTTTGACAAAGAACAAGTGCACCAATATCACGAAAGATTACCTGAGTTCCCTTCTATTGATTGCGACTATGCCCTCTGTGACAATTCAATGAAGCTTAAGAGGTAAGATCGCTCTTACCCTTAAGGACATAGATATTTACTTGCGCGACTTTCTTTTAAACATGTTGACCAAGGGGCAAAGCGCAAACATGAACAGTATCGCGGGTTGAAAAGGCGTGTTGACGTCCTGTAAGTTCCCTAGCCCATCAAGATGAACTTCATCATCACTGGTCGCCACGTATAGCCTATCAATAGCCCACGATTCATCTTCAGGTGATTGAAGACCATGCGCGTAAAATGTCAACGTCAGCGTGTCAGAATCGTGCTCGAATACCCACCCATCATTGAAATCGTTGTAGTATCTAAACCATCCCTTATAACTAGTGACAGGGGCATTATCGAAGAAACTATCCCCTGCACGATATTGCTCACTTGTTTTATCAGGGTTGGTATCTGCGCTAGCAGTCGGATTTTGATGAAAAGCCCACTCCTGCGCGACCCCATCAACAGAGAATCCCCAATAATCAGTTGACCACGAATAATTGGTGTCATAACCGTCCCACGTATCCATCAGGTAAAGATCCCAATTTAATTTAACGTAGTCGTGCTCACCTAAATCAGTAAATACGATAGTAATCACATCATTTGTCAAGTTATTGGTATTGGAATAGTTTTGTACTAACCATTCAGACTTTGCGATTCCAGGCAAGAGAGAAAGCATCAAAGCAAACGTGAGGGTAATCAGTTTCATATTTTTCACTAAATCTGTATTGAATGTTTGCTATGAAGCAAGGTATATACCAAGCGTTGACATCCTTGTTTTAGTAAAAGCTATTAGTCGTACACTGAACGACAATAATACGCTAGCTTTTTGGAGCTTTCGCCGTAATCATTTTCATCAGCACAACGTCCGTTGACTGCACTAAACACCTTTTCCGCTAGTGAGTAGCTATCTGTATGAAGCTCATAGTTATCTCCGGTACCACTCTTTAATAACCAGATGCGCCAGAATACTTCCTCTCCGTAATGACCGGAGGCCTCTTCGACGCCACGAGGGATTAACTTGCTCCCATCAATATGAACAGTATTGTTTAGCGCTATTGCTGAACACAAAGAATCAAAGTCATCCTTACCCACCTCTACAATTCTGCCAAACTCATATTTTTTAATGAATAGATCCTGATAGTATCTATTTAGAAGAGGCCATAGATGACTATGGGTTGGCGATACATTTAACGAACGACAATGCACCACTAACTTACAAACGAGCTCCCTACCTGCGTCCCACTGCAACCAATAAGGATTACATTCTTCATTGAGCCTTGACACTCGCTCAGGGCGGCCATGAAGTTCGTTGTGAATTTTTATGGAAGAAGATATGCAAGCCAATTTTAACAGTGTTTTAAAATACGTATCATCAGAGCTGAGCGTGTCGACCAATGTTATAGCTTCCTATTTATCTTGTTCATATTTGTTTTCAAATGCTCGTTAACAACTTATCTGCGTACTCTGCACTTTCAGGACACTTATTGTCGTCTACTTCGTGCGCTTTTAGGAATCCTATTTTCCATGATGATTCACATTCATCAGTATCAAATTCCTTCCTAATAAATCCTCCCAAGTAATCACTAAAACCTAGGGATTCTGCGCTATTTTGTAACGGCATTGTCCAGAATTTAAGTAAACATATAGCCTGAAGAGCTGCGGTTCTGTCGCCAGAAGGAATGTTTAGGCGTTGATTAATGCGTTCTTCGATAAGGACTAATGCGTTGCTAAGCTCACTCTCATTTGAATAGTATTCGTTATCATATTTTGTTTTTGACAGTGGCAAATAAACCTTCCCACTGTTATGTTTAACTAGAATGCCACCTTTCGGCAAAACGATGTTTTCGCCCTCTTGCATTATCAAAAGTTCGCCACGAGCGTTATGCCAAAAGCCTTCGTGACCTATAAACTCGGACATCTCAATTTGATTTGAGCCTGTCCACTCTATTTTTTTGTTATTCACGGTAGTTCTCCCATTTTATCTGACTTACGAACGCTATAGTAAGCTGCCGACGTGTTTTGGATCGCTTTACATTACGAAATGACGAGTGCTTAGCACGTATCGCATAAATCCTTGAGGTGACCTTAATGACCGCAAATGATGAACCAATGCCTCTTTCCCTCTCCCGCTTTTACGCATCTTTTCTGCTAGGTCGTGAAAGTGATCCGCTTCTTTGGCCGCCACCATCTTTCTCTGCTCTTTATTAAGAGGTAATTCTTTAATTGCCCTCATAAAAGCCGACTCATATTGAGCATACTTTTTCGTTTTTGATAGCGAAAGTGATACATCATCAGCATTATCATCTAAAATAATGTGGTCAGGCTCGTTCAGAAACAGGAAATTCACGCCTGAGGTGAGCATCTTGGCGGCTAAATAGGTCCACTCAAAGTAACTAATATTCTCTTGAAAGTATGAAACACCGATAGAACTGGCACGATAGAGGCCTGCGGAACTAGTCATCCAATTTATCTTTTGTCTAAAAATAACTTCGAATGGATCCCGTCCGCACGATTCAATCTGTTTATCACTCATATGCCGGGACAGATTCCCTTGAGTTGAGCGTAAAGCTTGTCCGATTGCCACGTCATATAGAGGCTGGGCTTCTAGGGCTACTTGCCGATTTGATATTGCGTTAGGGAGAAGGTAGTCATCATCATCTAAAAAACCGAAGTACTTTGTGTGTACGCAATTTTCAACACCATACATAACCGCATTTGGTGCGGATGGGGTTTTTAGATATTTTGTTTCAACCCTGTCTAGCTTCGCTATATATGCTAGCAATTCAGTGTCCACGGTGGGTCCGTTCGCAACAAACACTACGCGGGGGTTGCAATATGCGCTATCAATTACGCTATTGATTGCTTTAAGAATGCAGTCCTTCCTTTCGGTTCTGCACGCAGATGGGATGATAATTGTTGTGTCCATTGATTCCATTCAAACAACTGTAAATTCCTTTCTTTAATGTTATCACAGAACCAATTTCTATTTTCATTCGCAGAAAAAAATCCCAGTCATTTGACTGGGATTTTCATGCATTTTAGCGAGCTTTAGTCGCACTGTACTGGTTTATTTTCAGGAAGAGCGTCTACTGTGCTTATCTCGAAAACATCACCACATTCACCTGCGCTACACATTTTCACGCCATAGTCGTAACTTTCAGCATCAATGTCGCGTAATACCACTTTAGCTGATTCATACTCTCCGATCATTGTCTGGTTTTCTTCGGTAGACAAATCCTGGCCTTTTGGCACTGAAATCAACTTGAATGTTGTGTCATCAAGGTCAATGCCGCCCATGAATTTAACGCTGTAAAGTTCACAAAGTTTTACCGCTTGGCCAAAATTCTCTACAAACCATGTAACGTCGCATTCATCACCTTCATTTAGCGCGAAAGATATAGTGTTAAGCTCACCATCTTCCTGTTGCATTACAGCTTCTAGCAGCGCCTTTGCGTCGACAAGCCCTTCGCCACAGCCCATTGTTTCACATTCAGTACCAAAATTAGACTTAGATGCAGTAGCTTTAAGCATAACTTCAATATCCGTCATATCCGCATTGGTGTGCTGCTTCACCATCGCCATAATACCTGCTACTAGAGGCGATGCCATTGACGTACCACTTACCGTACAATAGTTATCATCATTCTCACCGCAAGAGGTAATCATTGATACACCGTGAGCAGCCACTGTCACATCACCTGCGTTACTAAAGCTGGCCTTATCACCCGATGACTCTAACGCTCCTACAGTAATAACACCTTCGCAGTTTGCCGGGGAATACTCATTAGCTTGTGCACCGTAGTTATTACCTGCCCCTACGGTAATTCCCCAACCCTTAGCTTTTAGTGCATTAATTGCTTCCTGCATATAAATAGGGCAACCAGTTACTGCATCATCGCCACTATCGGGGCTACCTGTATAACCAGAAAGGCTAATATTGATGATCCCTACCTTACCTTCGTATGGACTCGCTTCAGATGTATCTCCAGAGAACAAAGTGCCATCACCGTCATCAGCCCACAATAACGCACGACTAACATCAGATAGGTAACCTTCACCGCATGTCATTACGCGGATAGGGTGAATATTCACAGCGTTAGTAACACCGTCACCCCCTTTACCGTTATCAATAGTTCCACCTACTATACCGGCAACAGACAAGCCATGCCCATCGCAACCTGTTGTATCACGCGGACGGTAATCGTCATTAGGCGTTTCTCCGCTTGCTGTTACAAAAGAACGTCCAGAACCAGGGTGATATACTACGTCGTCGGTATCATAGAATGATGAATCCAGTACTAGAACATCCACATTATCCCCTGATGGGGTTCCAATTAAATCCGCAGCACCATATACATTAGAACCTGAAGGGAATTCACTTGAATCACCAAAGTAGCGGTCTTGGAATGTCTTAATAGGCTGGGTTTGTGTAAAGCTGTAAGAGTGAGTTACAGGAACATCTACAACCACTTCATCAAACTGCCCTGTCTCTCTTAGCTTTTCCGCGATAAATGATGCGCTGTAACCGTATGACTCTAACTCTACGACTCGCGTATCAAGCGTACGCTGGCCTACAGACGATTGGACGACGTGGCCATTACCCTTCGCTATCTCGCCGTTCACGCACCACTGAGCGTCTAAAGCTGGAGTGTTTACACAAACATCATTAGTAGCAGAAGATTGAGAAACTGAACCGTATTCGCTCGTTAATGAATCTTTATAGCTTGATACAACCAGTCTAACATTATCTGTTTCTGCAAAGGCTTGAGCTGTCACTAAAGATATCGCCGCTGCCATCATTGTTCTTTTTACATTTTTCATGTGTTAATTCCTTAGCTTAGTTTGCGGCACAAGTAGCGGTATATGGGAAAGAAATCTCTGTCATAAACTTGTATTCTTCTTTGTAAACCCAAGCATCACCGTCGTAGCTTCCAAACTGAGAGTTACCTACAAATAAAGACACCATTCCATTCTCTGGCGAGATATAAACTTCATTAACAGACAGGTCTGGCATTACGGCACTTAACGTTCCAGACAAAGCGCTGATCAGCTCAGAAGCAGGTTTCGCAAAGTCTTTAGCGTCGTCTTTACTAATTTGAAGAAGAGCATCTAACTGCGTTTCGTCAACTAACATGCTCTTGTAGTCATCCAGCAATTCAGAGGCCTCCTCAGCACGTTCTAAAACAGTGTCGGCTAACTCTTCATCAACCAGTTCACTTACATCAGATACATTCGTGTACGAGCTACCTTCCGATGAATTAACCATCAAACTTAACGGGATCAAACGCTGGACTAATAATGCTTCTTCCGGTAGTGATACAAAGTTGCTACTTCCGGCTACAAAGGCTTCTAGCTGAGCGACCTTTTCTTCACCACTGGCATTGGATAGAGCTAGGTTTTCTTGGAAATTAACAGACACATCTGATTCATCGGTAATTGTAACTAGCATACCAATTGTCCCTAGCATCAGAACATCATCTTCAGCTTGTAGAGTTAACGTGACAGTGTCTCCTTGTACGGCATAGTCATATACAGTGTTGGAAGCACCTTCACTTAACGTTGGCTCCAGGGTCACTGTAAGGTCACCGGATATATCACTCATTCGATAAACGATGTTTACAGTTTCACCTTCATCAATTTGAGAGGCAGAGGTTACTCTTTCGCCCGTCATATC
>CENT01060614.1_pt1 | contig 17201 bp, 17 predicted proteins | sample 530141 | NCBI WGS metagenome assembly CENT01 (sample SAMEA2591074, study PRJEB7988) | marine metagenome | isolation source: saline water (ENVO:00002010), including | reverse complement strand
ATAAAATTTAGTTGTATAAATAAACCCGTAAAATCAACCGGTTTTACTTGCTTAGTGGGTATTTGCCTATACATCATTACCAGCAGATAGTCTTAAAAAGTGATGGGATCTATGGATAAAGCGCAACAATTGCACGCCGCAAAACGACAGGCCGGACTCTGGTTACTGGGCGCAGCGGGCCTGTTTATCTGCATCAGTATGTGGCAAACCTTACAACCATCGCTGAGTAATCATACTGCCCTGAGCTTACTCAAAATGATGGCCGAGGCCGCGCTGGTAGGGGGGCTGGCAGACTGGTTTGCGGTAAGCGCCTTATTTCGGCCTATTCCGGCATTTAAGCCGATTCCCCATACCAACATTGTGGCCCGCAATCAGCGCACCATAGCCGCTAACCTGGCAGAGTTTGTGAAGGAAAAATTCTTTCATGAACAGGCTATCGAATCCCTGGTGGCGCGCAGTGCTCCGGCAAAAGCCATGGGCCTGTGGTTATCGCAACGTAACAATGCAGCACGCCTTGCCCATTATGTGGCCGACAGTCTTACCGGCTTATTAAACGTGATTGATGACACGCCCATTCAACAAGCTCTGCGCCGCTCGGTAGACCGGGGCTTGCGCAAAATCCCAATGGCAGCCCTGCTGGCAGGTTCGCTAAGAGTAATGACCAGGGATAACCGCCACCAACAGCTGGTGGATAAGCTCATCGACAAGCTGGCCGGCGCACTACAAAGCGAGGAAACCCAGGCGCTGATTGCTGATAAACTCAACGTCTGGCTGAAAACCGAGTATCGCCGGCTGGAGAAAATACTGCCCTCTGGCTGGTTAAGTGAGCAGGGCGCGGCAATAGCGGTAAGTGCCGTGAGCCACACTCTGCAGGATATTAATAACGATCCGGCGCACCCGGTCAGGCAGGCCTTAAATGAACAAATTACCCGCTTTATCGACGGTCTGGAAACGGACCCGGTGGCGCAGCAAAAACTCGAAGACTTCCGCACGCGGCTGCTGGAAAGCGAGGCTCTGCATAATTACCTGCAGCGCATCTGGCAGGATATTCATCAATGGTTGAGCGATGATCTGGCCAACGCCGACGGTCAGGTGGTAAACCGCCTAAGCCGATTGTTCAGCGATACTGGCGCGAGACTTGTAGCCGATAACGACTTACAAACGGCAGTTAATCACCATATTGGCGTAGCCGCCCGTTATATTGCTCCGGAGCTGGCCGGTTTTCTTACCGACCATATTCGCCGCACTATTGAAAGCTGGGACGCCACCGACATGGCGCGTCAGATTGAATTAAATATCGGTAAGGACCTGCAGAAAGTGCGCATTAACGGCACCCTGGTTGGTGGGCTGATTGGCGGTGTGCTGTTTACTATTGAATATGCCATCAGCCAGCTTGCCTAAGCTGCCTGGGTATACTGACTGAAATATTGCTGTGCACACTGACGGCCCATTCGGTAACCTTTAATCAGTCTGGCTTTATTCATGGTCAGACGTTTTACCGGAAAGTCTGCCGGCGGCGCGATTACCTGTATTTTGCAGTCGGCCGGCGGATTAGCAATAAATTTCAATGTATCGTTATAAGTGGTACTGCGCTGGTGAATTGTATTGCTTAGTGCCGGATAATCGGCAAACATCTTGTCGGTCATCCACGGTGTTTTTTCTTCTGGTTTCTGATAGCCCCAGGACTGCGACAGAATAACCGTAATGTCGCGACAGCCTTGTTGATAAGCATGTTGTACCGGAATAGCGTCGGCTACACCGCCATCCACATAAACGTCATCCTCCAGTTGTGGCGGGGTACGGTAAACCAGCGGCAGGGCGCAGGTGGCTTCCATCAGTTCATCAATGTTTTCTGCAGTTGCCTGATGATACTCGGCGCGACCAGTATGCATATTGGTAATCGCCACCTGCAGCGGTACCTGCTGGCTCAGTGCGTCTACATTGAGTGGGTAGCGCTCACGGGATTCACACCACAGCCATTTTACATCGGTCATATGGCCTTTCATGACAAATCGCAGTGGATTGAAAAAGTCCCGCTGAGTCGCCATGCGTAAGATAATGCGTCGGTTACGTTCGGCATTACCTGTCAGGTAGCCTGCGGCACTGGTGGCGCCGGCAGAGACACCCACCACCAGATCAAAAGGGTAATACTGTTGCTGCTGAAAACTGTCGAGGACACCGGCGGCAAAGATGCCACGCATGGCGCCTCCTTCTACAACGAGGGCACGCTTCATAATGCAATTCCGTTTTTTTGGCTGTTACCGTTAATTTACCGTACCGGAACAACAACCATTGATGAAATAATTTTTATTGATTAATCGGTATAAACGAAGGAAGGGGCGAGCAGGGGAGCAAAAGTGTTTTTTGAGTCGCCCCGGGCAACTGGCTGGCAGGCCCGGGGAAGTAGTACAGAGCGGATTAGTGACGCTTAAACGGTGGTTTACCGCTAAAGTCGGTGGTTGGCTGCTCTGAGCCGACCTCAAACTGTGCAACATCTACTACCTGAACACATTCGGTAGAGCGTTTAAACGGTGGTTTGCCGCGCAGAGTTACGGTTTTTACGTCTTCACATTGTGCGCTGGTTTCAAACTGGGCAACATCAACAGTACGGGCTTGTACAAAGGTACGCTTAAAAGGCGGTTTACCAGAGCGCTCAACAACCATGGTGGTATCGGTGTTGTTTATTTCTGGTGCAGCCTGGGCTGAAGTATGGGCAAATGACAAGCAGGAAACAGCCAATAAAGGCAAAATTGATAATTTCATTGTAGTGTCCTTGAAGATTTAAAACAGTTTTAGCTTTTTTTATAGGCAATACGAGTGTAATTAAGCCCTTCATAAAAAGTAATACCATCTCGTGATAGTAATTAACTATCAACATTAAAGGTTACGCTTCATTTGGTGATAAGGATTTGTTTGCGTTGTTATATTTTGGTGCGCTGTGGCACTTATTTTGTGCGTTGGCAGCGGATCTGCTGAGCGGATACCATTGAAAACAATCACCTACGTTTTGGTGCTTAACTTGCTGACTACTCACTGAGTCTCAAAAAGATGAACTCACCCCGGTAAGTCCTGAATTAGTCAGTGAGTGAGAATGCGTATGTTTGTTAAAGCAGTCAAAACCTTGTTTGCCGTCCTGGCAGTGCTGGTAAGCACCAATCTTGCTCTGATCGATACAGCCCAGGCCAACAGCTTTGCACTGACTACCAGTGAAGGCGGTACGCTTTATCTGCAGAGTCAGGTGGATAAAGAGTCTGATACGCTGTTTTTAATTGATACAGGCTCCTCGCTTACCGTACTTAATAAGGCAACCTTTGCCCGTATCAGGCAAACCCAGCAGGTCACTGAAGATGGCCTGGTTATCGCCAGGCTGGCGAATGGCCGTCAGCATAAGGTGAAGCTGTATAATGTGCCGCTGCTAAGCCTGAGCAACGATTGTCAGTTTACTAATGTCAGCGTCGCGGTGATGAACAATGAGCACAATATTCTGGGCATGGAACTGCTTAGTCGTGCAGCACCGCTTGGCATTGAGTTAGCGCCAGCCAGACTTACCCTCAGTAAGTGCGACCAGTCGCAGCTCCACGCCAGCATCTCAGTTAGCGATTAGGCTTTATCTGGCTGGCAGGTATAGAGTGGCGATGCAGGATCCGTCGCGCCTCCCGTTTTACATCATCTCTTTTTCGCCAATTCCATAACAAATCCCGGTGCCGTGCAATGACATCATCCGGCTGTACAGCAGGATTCAGGTAGCGTTCTGGTACGGGTTGTTCCAGTGCCATATGGGTGAGTGGTGGTATTAGCCAGGGCGCAAAAAGTTCCTCGTTTGGCAGATGCGCAATTTCCGGGACCCATTGGCGAATAAAACTGCCGTCGGGATCGTTATCTTCGGCCTGTTTTACCGGGTTATAAATACGCAGGGTATTAGTACCCGTTACGCCCGCCTGCATCTGAAACTGCGGGTAATGAATTCCTGGCTCAAAATCGAGAAACTGACGGGCCAGATGACGCACGCCCAGTCGCCAGTCGATCAGTAGGTAATGGGTTAAAAAGCTCACCAGCATGGCACGCATGCGAAAATTTAAATAACCAGTGTGATTAACACAGCGCATGCAGGCATCTACCATGGGAACGCCGGTGGTGCCTGTTTTCCACGCAGCGAGGTCGGCTTCAACCTTGTCATCATCGCGATAAGGAAAATGCTTATAGGCATGATTAACCGCGCGAAATTCCTGTTCGCACTCACTTTCGAATTTCTGAATAAAATGACAATGCCAGTGTAATCGCGACGCAAAAGCGCTTAACGAACGCGGGCGTTTTCTGCCTGCGCTATTGAGCGCCTGATAAACCTGGCGCAGGCTGATATTGCCCCAGGCCAGGTAGGGCGAGAGCCGGGAGCAGCTGTTGAAGCTGGCCAACGGGCTGGAGATATGGCGGTGATAATGAGTGTGCCGATGGTTAAGAAAACTGGCCAGCAGTTTATGGGCGTGGTGCTCGCCGCCGGGTTGCTTGCTATCGTCGGGCTGATGCAAACGCACGGCAATGTCGCCAGGTACCCGGTTCAGCAGGTTTTTATTGATGTACCAATGCGGATGGTGAAGATCGGTCATTAAACCAGGCCGGGCCATCACTTTCTGCCAGCGCTGATGCCAGGTGCGACGATGAGTAATACCGCGCTGCACGCCGGCATAGGGAAATTCCCGCCAGTTGACGTTGTGCGTTTTAAACAGTGCGTTGAGTTGCTTGTCCCGCTCAAAGGTACAATGCAGCCCGGTTTCGGCATAACTGACCACTTCGATGTGCGGGTGCGTAGCTATAAGTCGGCGAAAAAATGCCACAGCGTTATCGTAGCTGACATGCAGTTCGCCTCCAGCTCCTTGTAACGTGCGCTGCATGGCCAACAAGCTTTGCCACACAAACCGCCAGTGCCGTTCTGAATGGTGCGGGTCAGCCATAATGTCCGGTTCAAAAAGGTACAGTGGCAATACCGGATAGCCCTTATCGGTAGCAAGAGTTACTGCATGATGAAGCGGTGCGTGATCCTGTAATCGCAGGTCGCGCTTAAACCAGACCACAGTGAGCATGGGCGGAACCGATGATGTCATAGATGATTATTGGCTGGCTTGGTTTTCATGTTGAGCTATACGCAATCGCAGGCCGTAGAGATTGCCCGCCAGAAAAATATATCTGCCAGCGCACAGTGCAAGGATGTAACCAATTGGTGCACGCAGCTCACTTTTGCCAGCGTGATTGCAGTGAATAGAGCGGCCTATTGCCACTCTTTTCGGGTTTGACTGTTTGGTCAGGTATCTGGCACCACAATTGCTATCACATTGCTCATAGTTGCTAGCCCGCTGCAATCTGTCGAAAAAGATACTGACCAATGCCAGCCTTCGGCGTGACTCGTTTCCACTCATTATCTTAGCCAGCCAGGAGTATTGTTATGTCTGCCACCCGTAATCCTCTCACAGCGACGCTGTTGATCAGTGTTTTGCTTGGTGCCTGTTCGCCCCACACTGAAGTTAAGCAGGACGCCATGGCAGATTCTGATGCACCGGTTGAAACTCATGTATTTAAAGAGGAAGTGAAAACCCGCCAGGCGCTTACGCAGGTTGCTCTTGGCCGGGAAAAAGCCGAGCTTATTATTCAAAACGTAACGTTGCTTAATGTGTTTACCCAGGAGTGGTTGCCCGCACAGGATATCGTGATTACACATGACCGTATTGCCTGGGTGGGGGATACTGGTACCTGGCCGGGTGAAACTCAGAGTACCTATGATGCAAAGGGTCTGTGGGCTGTACCGGGGTTTGGTGAGTCGCATAAACACATCGAAAGTTCTTACCTGACGCCTGAATATGAAGCGGCACTGGTGATCCCTCACGGCAATACCTGGACGGTGGAAGGTTCCCACGAGATATCCAATGTTGTGGGCAATCGTAATGCCGAATTCTGGCTTGAGGCGGAACGCAAAGGCAGCACGCTGAAAATCTTCCCGGCTATCGGTTCGGCAACGCCGCCAACGGTTTATGAATCGGGTGGTGGTTACTATGGTTATAACGAGATGCGCGATTTCTTAACCTATGATCCGCGAGTGGTTGCCTTAGGTGAAGTGATGGACTGGTCGGCAGTAATTAATGCCGATAACGGTGGTCACCAGCGTATTTGGGAGATGATTGAGGCAACCTACGACTACCGAGGTGTAGTAGAAGGCCATGGCATGAACCTGACCTCACAAACCGATATCAGTGCCTTTGCCGCGGCAGGACTGGCCTCTGATCATGAGGTGCGTCTGGCTGATGAAGGCATTGAAAAATTACGCCGCGGCGTATTTTTAGAAATTAAACAGGCCGGCATGGACTCGTTGTTTCCAAAATTACTGGAAATTGGCCTGAAAGACTGGAGCAATATCTCGGTAACCACCGACGATCGCGACGTGTTTGCCACCCTGCAACTGGGCTCGATGGATTACAATATTCGTAGTGCTATTGAGCTAGGGGTGCCACTTGAAATTGCCTATCAACTGGGCAGCTATAACACTGCTCGCCATTTCAATATTGACCACCTGGTGGGAGCTCTGGCCCCGGGGCGTTATGCTGATGTTGTACTGTTATCGGATCCGCAAACTGTGGCGATTGAGCGTGTATATGCTAATGGCCAGCTAGCAGCTGATAACGGCGAATACCGGTTACCTATCCCCGAAATAGATTATCCACAATGGGCAACGGATACCATGAATGTGGGGCGGGAACTGATTGCGGCAGATTTTGTGATTACCGCTCCGGAAGGCCGCGAAACAGTGAATGCTGCGGTGCTGGAGCCGTTCTGGTTTGAGCCGGAGTTTATCACCAAAGAGCTGCCGGTGGCTGAGGATGGCACTATTAAAGCCGATCCGGCAGCGGGCCTGATTAAAGTGGCAGTGGTCGACCGCTATCACGGTGCGGCGGCAGTGTCGAAAATGATCTGGCAAAACGTAGGACCGAAAACACCGGGCTCGGCACTGGCCAGTTCGCAGTCTCATGATCTGCACAATATCTGGACTATGGGTAACGACGATTATGCCATGGCGCTGGCGGCCAACACCGTAGCCAATATGGGCGGCGGCTGGGTGCTGGTGAATGATGGCAAGGTGGTTGCCACGGTGCGCCTTGACGTTGGCGGATTAATGACAGCCCGACCGGTAAATGAGGTCGCGGCAGAAATGGAAAATCTTCATCATCAGGCCGATAAAATGGCCTGGATCAATGCCAACGGATTACCGGAAAGAATGCGTTTTGCCTTTTTAACCGCAGCGCCCTGGAAGTGGCAACTGGTAGCGCCTTATGAGGGGAATCCGGGCGGCCTGGTGGACGTAACCACCGGCAATACCCATGCGATCATCTGGTAAGCAAGGGCCATTATGATTGGTATGCTAAGGGTGTTACTGATGCTGCTCTGCCTGCCCGGAGTAGCTCAGGCCCACTTACTGAATATGACCCGGATTAACGTTAGCGTTAGTGACGAAGGTCAGGCCGTAGTGACCATGGATGTGGATCTAACCAAGGCTATGGAGGGGGGAAAAGCTTACTATGCCCTGACACAGGCTAGTGAGCCGCAACAGTCGCCTCGCTTTACGCAGCTGATTGTTGGGCTTGAGCAGGCCAGCCGGTTTACTCTTGGCGACAAGCAGCTAAGCTGGCAGCTTAGTGCTGTAAGCTGGCCGGATGCGCCGGCGGAGGATTTTACCTCGGGGCTCGCCTGGCCCATGACCCGCTTTGTGTTTACTCTGGACCTGCCTGATGATTTTACCCAAAGTGCTCTGGTTGCGGTGTTCACCGATGCGTTTAAATTTGAAGAGCCTATTGCGCTCAATATTAGTTATAACAGTGAGCAGGTTACGTTAAGTCGCTGGCTGGTGCGCAATCAGGCCAGTCCGGCTTTTTATTTCAATACGCAGCCACCGGCAGAGGGGCTTGCCAGCGCTGATGTGAAGCTATGGGCCAACTACCTTAAACAGGGCATGCTGCATATTGTGCCTTTTGGTTGGGACCATGCGCTTTTTGTACTGGGACTGTTTTTAGGCGTGGCTTCACTGCGTCAGCTGGCGCTGCTGATCACTGGTTTTACCCTGGCCCATACAGTAACGCTTGGCCTGGCGACTTATGGCGCTATTGTGGTGAGCGGGCACATTATTGAGCCTGTTATTGCGTTGTCGATTGCCTGGATTGCGATTGAAAACCTGTTATTTAAGCCTCACCCCGTATGGCGGTTTATGCTGGTATTCGGTTTTGGTCTGGTGCACGGGCTGGGCTTTGCCCAGGCCTTAAAGGAGCTGGGTATTCCATCGTCGGGTTACGTTGGTGCACTGGTTAGCTTTAACCTTGGAGTAGAGTTTGCTCAACTGGGTATCGTGATACTTGCCTTTGTGATGATGAAACTCATCAAGCGTTTTTCCCGCCTCACTGCTATGGTTACCCGCGGTGGTTCGGTATGTATCGCGCTGCTCGCCAGTTTTTGGTTTGCTCAGCGCGTGCTGGGTTGATTGTTACTAAATATAATCACTTTGATTAATGTGACTAAATATAGTAACTTTAAGGCAAGTGATTAAATACCGGGATACGCTAACGCTGGGATAATGCGATGAAAAGCACCGAAAATGCGGAAAATTCAGGGGTAATAGCGGTTATTACCGGCGATCTGGTTGGCTCCAGTAAACTATCCGGCGAGGCATTCAGCCAGGTCATCTTAAACCTGGAGCGCTTGCTAAAATCCTTTCGGGCCCGTTACAACGCGGCCTTTGATATTTTTCGGGGTGACAGTTTTCAACTGGTGGTGGCGCCGCCACTGGCCGCGAGATTAGCCACCATCATTGATTTATCCTTACGCAGTGGTGAACCCTCAGTTGCAGTAAGGCAATGCATTGGAATAGGGCGTGGGGAAACTCCCGGACAACACGTCAAAACGGCAACCGGTGAAGCCTACACACTTTCCGGTCACGGATTGGATAAACTCAAAGGCCGTGGGCTGACTATAGCCAGCGCTAACCCAGTGTTCACTGAGCACTGTGAACTGCTTACCCGGTTTTTCGACAGCCACCTGGACCGCTTAACATCTACCCAGGCTCAGGTTGTACTGGCTTATCTGATGGCGGATAATAAATCCCATGAACATCTGGCCTGGGTGCTGGATAAAAAGCGCAGTAACGTTACGCGTATATTAAACACCAGTCAGTACCATTTGATTGCTGACTACCTGGTGTATTTTGCTGCCCAGGTGAAAAAGGATTTTACCTCATGACGACCATGACCTTGCTGGTGCTATTGATCGCCGGTCATATAGTGGCTGACTTTTACTTGCAGCCTTCGCACTGGATTTCGCAACGCACTCAGCGTCATTTCTCTGCGCCTTGTTTATATTGGCATGGCGCTATCCACGGCTTGCTAGCCGCGCTGATGTTAGTTTTAGTTACCGAAACCCATCCGCTTACAATCGTCGCTTATGCGCTGTTACTGGGTGGTTCACATATTATTATCGATGGCCTGAAATCCTACGCCGGCTCATCCATGAAAGCGTTTCTGGCCGACCAGTTGGCTCATATTGCGGTAATTGGGTTTGTGGTATTGCTGGTCTGGCAGCCGGAGCAAGCCACGGTAAATGCCTGGCTCAAACAGTCACTTAACTATAAAACACTGGCGATTATGACCGGCTACCTGCTGGTGCTGCGGCCGTTATCAATCATCATTAAGCAGATCCTTGCGCCCTGGAGCAATGCCATAGAAACCGATAAACCGAATGAAGAAAGTGAAACCACTTTGCAGGCCGCCGGGCAGAACATCGGTTATCTGGAAAGAGTTCTGGTACTGACCTTTATATTGCTCAATCAGTTTGCCGCGATTGGTTTTTTGCTGGCAGCAAAATCGGTGTTTCGCTTTGGCGATTTGCGCCAGAGTGAAGATAAAAAGCTCACCGAATATGTCATGCTCGGTACACTCACCAGTTTTGCCTTAACCATTGCGGTGGGCTTGTTGGTGAGCAGTCTGGCCACGCAGTTACCCATTGGCAAATAGAAGCTAGCGGGCAAAATACTGTTGTTGTATACGCTGGCAGTAGTTATTCAGGTTTAAATACTGGCGGGCCAGGCGGGTAAGGTCGCTGTCTAATTCCACCAGAATGGCTTCGGCCAAAAAGGCATAAACCGTTGCATCCAGCGACTTACTGACAAATGTGGCGGTTGCTTGCTGCTGGAGAGATAAATGGCTGTCGAAATCGGCAACGTAACGGTCTTTAAGATGACTGATAATAAAAGTGGAGTCGTACACAATGGTGCCATTATCGTTGAGGTAGGGGGGCTTTTTCTTGGGCGCCTTAAATACGTGATTAACGTTGCCGTTGAAACGGTAGTCAATGTTGGCCAGGCGTAAAAACGCAGCGACCTTGAGTACAAAAGGGCTGGGGTCGTACATGCCCAGCCCCGGGCCAAATCCATACAATGTGATCATCTGTGATGTCCTTATGTCATCAAGCCAGCAGAGCTTGAGTTAATCACAGATAGCCGCAAAAGTAACTAACGCTGTTTGTACTGGGTAGGGCAGTAGCCGCGGTTGATATCGGGCGAGCGAAGCTTAAGGTGTTTGGTGGTGCGCCCGGCAGTGCGTTTGCGCCAGAGCCTGAAACTGGATGGTTTCAGTTCACTGCGCATGAGTTTAATTACGCCGTCCTGAGACAAGCCATATTCTTTTTCAATGGCTTCAAAGGGAGTACGGTCTTCCCAGGCCATTTCAATAATGCGCGACAAGGTGGCATCTGTTAGTGGGTGTTTTGATGGCATGCATTCTCTCCTGCTAATGCCACCAATACGATGCGCGTTGCGCTTTGGATTGCTTTAATTTACCACAAACTGGCTAAGGCCTTTACGGGTTGAACTGGCCAGCGACTGGGCGTGTTCGGCCTGTTCCACACTCGACGCCATAGAGTGCTGAATATCCATACTGAGCTGGGTGATCTGGCCAGCTATTTCGGTGGCCTGTGCCTGCTGAGATTCCAGCACATTTACTGAGTTCATGATCAGTTGGAAGGCTTCCATATTTTGTTTGAAGTCGTCCATCATTTGCTCAAAGGTAGAAGAGGTATCACTGATACTCTGCTGCATCTGACCCGACGCATCGATAAGGCGGCTGGACTCTTGCTGGGTTTCACCCACCAGGTTTTCCATTTCATTAAGAAAACTGCTGATTTGCTGGGTAGCATCGGCCACTTTGGCCGACAGGCTGCGCACTTCATCGGCCACCACAGCAAAGCCGCGGCCAGCTTCGCCGGCTCGTGCTGCCTCAATGGCGGCATTCAGGGCCAGCAGATTGGTTTGATCGGCAAAGCCCTCAACCATTTTAAGAATGTTTCGCACGTTGTCGGCGTTGTTTTGTAAGCCGCGCACCGTTTCTGAAAATTGGTTCAGCAGCAGTGTAATCCGCTCGATTTGCTGCTTCGAGGTAACCAGAGTTTGATTAGCGGTGGTGGCGTTGGCCTGGTTCTGGCTGTTGGTGGTGGACACCTGTTCTGAGGCCGACACGATGTCGTGAATGCTATGACCCACCTGTTGTGACGACTGGCTGATGTTGTCGCTCAGGTGCTTTTGCGTGGCGGCCTGACTATCAACGTTTTTAACCAGTGCGCAGACTTCCTTATTGGCATCACTGGAACGTTCGGCATCTTTGTAAACTCGTTCAATCAGTTCGCTGAGGTTATGCGCAAACTTATTGTAGGCGGCAGACAATTCGCTGAATTCATCACAGGTAAAAGCGGGGAGTCGTGTAGAGAGATCGCCCTGGGTATGGTTAATATCGTTAAGGGTGTGCAGCAGCGCCTTTACCGGCTGCACAATAAGGTGGTGCATGTAAAAAATGGTAAAGGCAAAACTTAGTGTACTCAGAATAAACAGCGTAATCAGCGTAGAACGGTAGCTACCCTGAGACTCAGCCGGGCTGCTCATAAGGGCATAAAACAGGTAGAAATTTGCCAGCTGAAACAGAAACAAAAAGCTGATGTTACCGATTATCTTTCGGGTGAGAGTGTAAAAGAACGTTTTTTCAATTACATCATACGTGTGCCAAAACCATTGTGTCATAGCGTAAACTTCGCCCTTTTTTATACATTTATAATAGTTTAGTACTGTTACTTTAGTACTGTTACTTTAGTATAAGTAACCTATTAAGCCTATGTATAGCGCCAGATCAAGCAACAATAAATGCAAAAAAAGTAGTGCGAAGAAATCAGAAGGGCGCAGCACCGATATGTGATGCTGCGCCCTGAGGGAGAATTAAAGCCTAGTGCAATCGGGTATTGAGCTCGTCTATTACCTCTGCCCATTCGGCATCTTCAGCCAGTGCCTGGCGCAGAAAACTAGCCTGGGCATCGTTCCAGAATGGTGCGTCGGCAAGTGGCTGGGCAGATTTGAGTCCGCGATGTTCACTGATAAATTTTTCGATAGCCGGTTCGTCAGACGGTAAACCTAACTGCACGAATAAATCGTTAATACCGGGTTGTTGAGTAAACATAGTTGCCTCCTTGGGTGCGTTTATGTCTCACTAATACTTACGCGCTGCACCCGGAAATGGACCAATGACAGGGAAGCTTGAGAATCGTGAAGCATGTCGCCTGAGGTAAATAAAAGCGCCTTCGGGTTAAACTCCCTTCTGAATCGCCGCCGGAAAGTGGTAACCTATGACTTGTATCTAGTTAAATTTTAGAGGTAGAAATGAATTCGCGGGTAGTATTATTGGCCGTAGGCGTGTTGGTATTGGCACTGGGTATTGGTTTTATGGTGTATGAGCAGGATAACAGTGCCCCGGTGACGACCATCCCGGCTGGCCCTGAGTCGCAAACTTCACCGGTGAACCCGGCTGAAGCCACGGTGAAAGATATGGCTTTAGGTAATCCCATGGCTCAGGTTCAGGTAGTAGAATATGCCTCGTTTACCTGCCCACACTGTGCATCATTTCACAATAATGCCTTTAAACCTCTAAAAGAAAACTACATTGATACCGGCAAGATTCGCTTTGTTTTCCGCGAAGTCTATTTCGATCAGTTTGGCCTGGTTGCTTCGATGATTGGGCGCTGTTCCGGCGATAGTGCAGATTACTTTAACTTTGTAGATAAGGTGTTTGGTCAGCAGCAAGAGTGGATGGCCAGTCGCGACGGTAATACCATCCTTAACGAATTGGTTGGACTGGGTAAGTCTGTGGGATTGAATGACGAACAGCTGCAGGCTTGTTTAGGTGATGAAGCCAAATCTGAAAGGCTGATTAACTGGTATCAGCAAAACGCCAAAGCCGATGGCATCCGCTCAACGCCAAGCTTTGTGGTAAATGGTAAGCTGATGTCGAATATGAGTTTTGAGGAATTCTCCAAAGCACTGGATAAAGAACTGGGACTTTAATCAGGAACAAGCTGGCGTGATTGGCGCAGACCATTCACGGTCTTCGTCCTACGGACCACGGGACAAGATAAATCGATACTAGCGAACAGACAGTCTCGCCTGGAACTGGCAAAGCAAGCTAATCCAAGCCGCTGGGGGAAACGCAAGATACGAAACTGCGAGCCAGTTGGGCCAACTACATTAAACCCAACCCGCGGGGTGAATGAGAAAAACGAAAGTAAAGCGGCTTAAAACGCTTTAAAGGTGACAACTAGCTTGAAAAACGCCGACCATGCTAAAGCATGTCCCAAAACGTTTCGGACGTTTTGGGGAACCCGGGATCGTTTTCAGCTTCCAATCAATTATCACAAATAAAAAAAGCCTGCCGATTGGCAAGCTTTTTTTATTTGGTGGGCTGGCGGGATTTGAATTATTTCTTTAAGTGTTTGTTAGTTAAAAGTTATCCTGATTTTTATTCGTTTTAATGTTACTTCAGGTGTTACTTCGATTTCCTGTTTAAAGTTCCACTGAGTTGGCGTCCATTAATCGTAAAAATGATTAATATTGATTCTAATTAATTTAAAAATCTGAACAAGAAAGACGCATACTTCTTTTATCCGTATACCTTACATTCTATAGATTACAAATATCTGCCATGAGGGCTATTGCATCCATTTATGATTATTTCCATAGTCGCCAATCCTTGTTCAAGGATTGGGTTGCTAAATAACTAATCATTTGCATGACTTAATGTTACTAACTTGTAATGCAGAATTGTTTAATCCAACTATGTGGCCACTTGCTTCAGATCGAATCTGTATATGGCCCAGTGTATTTAAGATAGTTCTTCTTCTTTTTACTGAACCTCTCATGGCCTTGTCTATAGTATTTTCTCTTCTCGGTAATTTATTATTTGGTTCAGTAGTTCTGAATAAGCTACTAGTCAATGAAAGTAGCCTCACTAAGTCACTCTCATTCGGTAAGCGACTACTTCTATATTCTGTTAAAAAGCCAATTGGATCTGATTCAATCATATCTTCCCAGACCTGTTGAAGATGTCCTGTTACCGAACCATGATGGGGGATTTTAAAAAATTTAGCTTTCTCCTGGGGGCGCTGCCTGGAGTTTAAAACGGCTTGCCATCCAGTAGTTGTAGTATTGGATGAAGATGCCTCTAAATCTGAACCTAACAAAACATTGCCAAACGGGGTGGATATCCAAATTGCTACCGAGTTCAAGTTTTCAGTCATCTTAACTCTTCTTCGATGGCGGGTTTGTTTGAATGTTTCTACACCGATATCTACTTTGCTTTGTATAACCGCATCATCTGATGGTGAAAGAGACCATACCTCAGCTATTTCAGAACGATATAGAAGTCTGTCTGCAATTGCTTTAGATATATTTAAACTTTGCTTATTATTTTTACGGGCCTTACATATCTGTAAAACTTTTATTATCTCATCTGTTTCAGTTTCTATTGGCCCCGGTAGGGGAGCGCTATTCAGTGCTTTAACGAAAGTTTTAAATTCTTCTATTAAGAATGCTTCAGAAAAAACGATCTTAGCACTAGAGCAGGCCTCTATTATTTTTGATAGACCTTTGATGTGATCATTATGCCAGTGTGAGATAACAATTAACTCAACATCAATTGATACATTTACACCCAGACACAAAAGATACTCCAAAGCAGCTGGCATTCCAGTCTCTGGATTTAAGCAAGAATCGACGATAAGCCATTTTCCTAAACCTAAATGTACACAAATTGATTCCCCTATGCCTGGGCCAAATAAGGAAACTTCAATGCTATCTGAAGGAGGTACAGTTAAATTAATCGATGTCATCGAATATCGAGAAACAGTCGTCAATATCAGAGTCAGAAAATTTGGTCTGTTTAGGCGTCAAATTTCTTAACCTTTGAAAATATATCTCCGAAGTTTTCGATTTAGTTTCACCACGAAGAGTATGGCCTATTGTCCAATAGAAAATTGCTCCCTCTTTTAGCATAGCTATGTCGTAGGAACTCAAATCATTAGCATCAAAAACTACTTCTTCTTTTGGCATATTTGGAGAAGTTAAGTCAAAAATGATAGCCGTGAACTCTGATGCCTCGTCGTCAACAGAGGTAACATAACCTTGCCACTTTTGTGAAACGTGGGTTTTTTCATTGTTAAACGTAGTCTGCTTGCTAAGTCGACGGCTGGAATAAAAAGTGGTGGCTTGATTAATGTATTCCGATGCGTTTCCTTTAACTGTGTCCTGGCTAGACTCTCTTCCAGAACGGAGTTCAGAATTAGTATCTAATACATTATCTTTACTAAGATTAATGCTTGCATCGGATGAAAAGCCACCTTGTGTTTTACGATGCAATGGCGTCAGTGCCCAAATTGTCTCATTAGAAGCTGTATGATTCATGAAATCCTTTCCTCTACAAGCTGTACTAAGTTTGCAATGTAATGCTTTGAATTATCGATTGAATCTTCCCAAAAAGACATTAAAAACTGTGGAAACGCAGTTTCCATGCTTGAAGAAGTATCCTTGAGCAAGGTTGCATAATCAATATGGTCGTTAATATGTACTTTAAACTTAGGTGGGTCAAAATTACTAGGTGCAACCTTAACGTTGATATTCCCGGGTAAGCTATCGAAGCGTTCGACTCTCATTTCTGTTTGCAGCATGCCGATAGATTTAGTTGATTCATCAGTTGAAATAGCCTGATGCCAAATCTCTTTCGGAGTTAAAGTATCTCCGAATGCGTGCCAGTCAGAGGATGATGCACACCTATACTCTTCGATATAGTTCATCCCAAATGATTCGATAGGCGTCTCAGATAGTATTGCAAAAATACTGCAAATCAAATCTCTAACAGCCTCGCTTCTATGGCTCTTTTTAGCTTTAATCAAAAGTCTGCTTGGGGTAACTTCAATAATGAACCAATTATTCTCGAACTTTGTTAAGTCACGGTGTATAAGCTCTATGTTGATGTTATCGCCGGATAATTCTTCCTCAGCAACCAATTGATTTCTAATTAACCATTGAGGCTGAAATATCGTGGGATTGAAAGAGCCAAGAATGACCAAAGTGATTTCTTCTGATTCTTGCGTGAACTTTTTCATCTTAATACTGTGCCCTTAGGAAGTAGTAATAATATGTTGTATATAGTAATAATAGTCAAATCAAGTTCATAAATGTTAATGAGCTATCAGTAATCCCTCTGCGAATTCCTGTCAGGTCTTTTCACTCTTAAGCTGCTTTGTCATTTCTTTAGACTTTATAATCCAATAGTTTTAAAACGAAGGTTGATAGCAGTAACAACTACTTTTCCCATATGTTCCGCGGTGGGAACACGAAAGCGAGATAGAGGGAATACTTTAAACCAATATGTTTCAATAGCTAGAGCTACTAATTCCCATGTTCCCATGTTTCCCAGTACAATTTAACAGACGCTTGATCTCGGGCTCAAGTTCCGTTTAATCGAGTGCGGCTGCCATGTGCCAGTGGGCCAAACTTACGGTAGACAGATGAAGCGTTGTTATACACCTCACAACTGGCGGAAACAAGTCCAGCGAAGTAAGCGGAAATGGAAGTTTGGTATACATTGGCGCAGAACTATGTTTTAAACTGAATGGTTATTCAGTGGTCTTTTTCTTTTCATTTCAGTTCGCATAAAAATTGGACGGGGGCGGCGGTGTCCATTACATACCCCCAAAGTTTTTAACCCCCCCTCAAAAAATCTAAAATTCAAAACGGAAGACTAGGGCGGCGGTCACTTCCAGTGTAAGCGATCAATATAGACCCGGATCACCCCATTTTATCTAAGTCG
>CENT01040431.1_pt1 | contig 17212 bp, 11 predicted proteins | sample 530141 | NCBI WGS metagenome assembly CENT01 (sample SAMEA2591074, study PRJEB7988) | marine metagenome | isolation source: saline water (ENVO:00002010), including | reverse complement strand
ACCCGCCAGTAAGCAGTGCCAGGAAGTATTGCCAAAGTGGGAGTCGAGCTGCTGACGCTGAATTTCCTGGCCCAGGTCGCCCCGGCGATACCAGACATTGAACAAATGCAGTAACGAGTCAGACAGGTTCTCGTTATGTTGATTGGCCAGCCAGTATTCGCTGTCTGAGCGGGTATTCAGGCGGTAGTGCGCCACGATATAATCCCGTACCCGCTCGAATCGTTCAGTGATGAGCTGGTTGTAGGCATTGCACTGCGTGTCAGAAAAACCGCCCTCATCAACGTGATCGAGGAAAATCTCTACACTGGTTTGCACCAGGTGCAGCGCTGTGGCTTCAAGTGGCTCAATAAACCCCTGTGATAAGCCAACTGCCAGGCAGTTATTAGCCCAGTGTCGCTCTACCTGCCCAACGTTCATGGTGAGTTTACGTAAGGCTGCAGACTCCTCATCTACGCCTAAGTGGCGACACAGTTCACTGGCGGCCTGTTCGTCACTGATAAAGTCGCTGCTGTAGACATAGCCATTGCCAGTGCGGTTAGTCAGCGGGATCTGCCACGCCCAGCCGGCAGATAACGCCGTAGCACGGGTTTCAACGGGGAGTGTAGTTTGTGCCGGGGTAGGGCAGACCACTGCTGAGTCGTTAAACAGGTTGTCTTTAAACGACTTAAAGTTAACCCCTAAGGTTTTTTGCAGTAGTAATGACCGGAAACCGGTGCAATCGATAAAAAAGTCGCCTTCAATACGCTCGCCTTCTTTACTGTGTAGCGCGGCAATCTCGCCGTTGGGATGACATTCTACGTCGGTAATGTTGAGCGCTTTATGCACCACGCCCAGCCCCTGGGCATGGCATTTTAGAAACTCGCCAACCAGGCCTGAGTCGAAATGGTAGCCGTACTCAATGCGAAAAGGAAAGTTCGACGGTGTTAGCGGGCTGCGCTGGTGTCTGGCCAGCCAGCCGTTAAACAAAAAGTCATCAGGACGGGTGATTACATCCTGTCCCATACGCCGGTGAAAGCAGTTCACGTAAAAGGCACGTTCGCTAAAAGTGTCGAGCTGGCTGATAAACGGGTGTGAGTAAGCCGGGACATTCGCGCCCGGACTCCAGCCTTCAAAACGAATACTGACTTTATAGGTGGCATTGCACGCGGGCATCCAGTCCTGCTCGGCAATACCCATATCACTGAAGAAGCGTTTTAAGGTGGGCGTAGAACCTTCACCAACGCCAATAATGCCAATATCCGGCGATTCAACCAGAGTGATGGTTACCGGCTGATTTAACCAGCGCTTAGCCAGCAGGTTGGCGGTCATCCAGCCCGCCGTGCCACCGCCGGCAATAACAACATGTAACGGCTTGGTACTCATGCGCTGGTATACCGCTCAATAAATTCGTCATGGCCCAGCAGCTTGGCAACCGGCTGCATTTTGGCCTGTTGAATTTGCTGCATCGCGCTGAGCAGGGTTTGATTATCCATGGCGTTGACGGCGGCGTGATAATCCCGGGGCGACAGACCTTGTCCCATCATCACCTGAACCCAGGAGGCATCACGGAAGATGTCGTTCTGTTCGTTGAAAATCGCGGCGGTTTCCTTGAATGCCTCAATCTTTTGCGCCAGCCGCTCCGGAATAGTCATTTCGCGCATGGCTCGCCAGAACTCGCTGTCATCACGCTCATTGACGTGATAATGCAAAATAATGAAGTCACGGATGGTTTCAAACTCATCCTTTGACTCGGCGTTATACATATCAACCATGGTGGGTGAGATACCCTGATTAGGAAACATTTTCATCAGCCGGATAATGCCTGACTGGATCAGGTGAATACTGGTGGATTCCAGCGGCTCAAGGAAACCGCTGGATAAGCCTATAGCCACAACATTTTTGCACCATTGCTGGTCGGTGCGGCCGGTATTAAAGCGGATAGTACGAGGTTCGCCCAGCGCTTGAGTGTCGAGGTTACCGAGCAGGGTCTCGTTGGCCTGTTCATCTGTGGTAAATTGTGAGCTGTAAACAATGCCATTGCCGTTGCGGTGCGTTAGTGGAATTCGCCATTGCCAGCCACAGCTGTGAGCTATACTGCGTGTGTAGGGCAGGGTTTTGTCAAAGCGCTCACTGGGCACGGCCTGCGCCGAGTCGGCGGGTAACCAATGACTCCAGTCTTCATAATTGACGCCCAGGGTTTTACGAATCAATAAGCCGTTTAAGCCGGTGCAGTCGATAAACAAATCACCTTCGATTTGCCGTCCATCAGTTAGCTGCAAGCCGGTGATAAAACCGCTTTGGGGATGTTGCTGAACATGCTCAATGATACCCTCTGTGCGCTTTACGCCGCCTTGCTCTGCAAAGCGGCGCAGAAACTGCCCGTATAGTGCTGAGTCGAAGTGATAGGCGTAAGGCATATCATAAAGCGGATTCTGAGTATTAATTTTATTAAACTTACCCTGCTGGCAGGCAAGATAATTCAGGTCGAAATCCCAGAATGATTTATCTAATCCGGCCTCTTTAGCTTTCAGCCAGTAGTGATGGAAACTACAAAAGCCCATGGTAGTGCCGGGTGCACCAAAAGTGTGGTAATAGCTTTCGCCAGGTTTACGCCAGTTTTCAAACTTAATGGCCAGTTTAATGGTGCCCTGGGTTTCCCTCAGAAAGGCCTTTTCGTCGATCCCTAAAAAACGATTAAAGGTTTGAATCGGCGGGATCGTCGCTTCGCCAACGCCCACAATACCAATTTGCTCTGACTCGACAAGTTCGATTGTAACGCTGTTACCCAGTACTTTGTTGAGCAGCGCTGCGGTCATCCAGCCGGCGGTGCCGCCACCGGCAATGACTACTTTTTTAATTGCTTCAGGCATCAATCATCCTCAGGCATGTTTTCATCGGTTTGCTTTTGACTCTAGTGAATTTAAAGGGAAAAGCAAACCGGCTGGAACAAAAAAGCCCCACAAATGCGGGGCTTTTTAACAACTTAAGCTTAGTAGAACGAGTAGTTGAAGTTCAGCATGTAAGAAGGACCAAACTCACGACGCAGGGTCACGATGCCGTCGCCGCCGATGGTTTCTTCTTTTTCATCTGTCAGGTTAGTGCCCTGCAGTGAAATACGCAGGCCTTCCAGATACTCAATACCGCTGCCTTCGAAGTCGTAACTGATTTGCGCATCAACCTGAGTGATCTTGTCACGGGTTGCTGTTTCAATCTTGTTAGAACCGCCACGCTGGTAGGTGGCAAATTCAGAGCGGTCGGTAGCGGCCACACGAACTTCAAAACCATCCATTTCGTAATAAGCAGTCAGTGACAGAACCTGGTCAGACTGGCCCGGAATAGGTGAGCCATTTTCCAGTTCTGCATCGATAATGGTTGCAGAGCCGGCAAAACCAAAGCCTTCCAGCGCACTGATAAAGTTACCCAGTGGAATATTGGCGGTCAGCTCGGTACCTTTTACTTCACCTTCCAGACCATCCTGGAAGTACTCAAAGTAACCAAAGTCCGGCGGCGTCGCTAAATCACCAGCATCGTAAGCCACGTTGGCCGGACCATACAGACCAGTGGTCTGGATAATACGGTCATGGAAGCCAGGGATAAAGTAGTTGGCGCCATTGTTGGTTGAATCGTTGGTAAAGTTGATTAACTCACGAGCGTCATCTGTCCAGTTAACCAGGTCTTTGTAGAAGAACGTTAAGGCAACATAGCCTTCGTTGTCGAAATACTTCTCGAAAGACAGGTCGAAGTTATTAGCTTCCAGTGGACGTAACGTTGGGTTGCCTCGGAATTTGCTCCATGGTGAACCGTATTCTTCTACATCTGCCTGGCTGTTTGGAATGGTAATTAAGTCAACGTTCTGGTCGAACTTAACAAAACCTGACGCCTTCATCTGATCGATACGGGCACGGCTGATGGTTTTGTTGGCCGCGACGCGAATGTACTGGTTGTCGTCAACTTCAATGCTTACGTTCAGGCTTGGCAGGAAATGGCTGTACTCATCGCCTTCACTTAAGATGCAGTCTGCATCCACCTGGCCGTCATCATTGTCATCACAGACTGCGAAGTTTGAGCCTACGATACCCAGGTAACCGGTAGAAGACTGCGTCGTATCCACATACTGCGCACCAAAGTTACCGATAACCGGGAAGCCATTGATTTCAGTTTCAAAATCAAACTTGGCGTAAATCGTAACGACTTCTTCATCGACAGTGTAGGTATCACCTAAACGATCCGGTTCAAGTAAACCTGCATCATTCAGCGTATATTCGCCGTCGTTGTAGGGAGCGAAACCGTCATAAGCGACTACCTGACCAAGACCAGCCCAGCTCAGATCGGCCAGTCCGTTATACAGATACTCTGAAGGAATGGCTTCTGAATAAGGATAGGATGAAGCGGTTGCAAAGAAACCTTTGTTGTCCTTCAACTTGTAACGATCGCTGTAGTTAACTCCGTACTGGATCTTGTTGATGATTCCCCACTCTACATAGCCTTCAGCTTCAACCCGAACGGTGGTCAGTTCCTCTTCAAAGTCGGCGTAGTTTAAGAAACCATCCTGGGCATTTAAATAACTGAATGGAATGGGGTTGCCATCCTTGTCGGTAAATACTGTGTTTACGTCAGTGGCAAACTGATCGGCAATGTTCGCCATACCGCCACCCCATTGTTGGGGGCCGGTAAGTTGTAGCAGAGCAGGATCAGAGAAGGCTTCAAGGCCCGTGCTGCCAGTGAAGAATACCCCGTCAGCGCTCATTTGGAACTGGCGGGTGCCGAAGGTATCGATGGCACCGTTACGGGCTAAACCGGCGTATGATTCACCGCGCAGGTCGCGCTTTTCTGACTGGCTGTTTGCCGCGTCAACCATTATCGACCAGTTATCGTCAATGTTGTATTTAACATTCAGGCCAAGGGTTTGCAGTTCGCCGTCTTTTTGTGCCGGGTCAGTACGCAGAACCGGGTTTACGCTAGCCTGAGTACCAGAAACATTAATACCTGAGCCTGACAGTGATCCTTCTGCAGCATTGAAAGGTTCGATGAAACCACGAATAACGCCTGAATCTGAGTAATCGATACTCAGCGCATCCACGACGATGTCGAGGTTATCGGTAGGGCGCCATTGGAGGACGGCTGAAATAGTGTCACGGTCCAGCTCACGGCTGATGGCCTGTGTATCCAGACCAGACGGAGTAATTTGGCCATCGTCATTGGCACTGTATCCCCAAACACCGTATTTACGTTCGTTACGTGGTGATTCGGTAGTGGCAAGTGCTACAGCGATACCAACGGTGTCGTCAGCAAATTTCTCAACAAATGATAACGCCAGACGCTTACCGGTGTTGTCGAATTCCGGGTTATCGGAATCGTTGCCGCCCATTTCGTATACGCCGGTTAATGTCAGGGTTTCCTGAGCAGCAAGCGGACGCACAGTTTGCAGGTCAACGGTACCACCAATACCCTGAACCATCAGGTCGGCTTCAGTGGTTTTGTAAATGGTTGCACCGGTCATGATTTCAGAAGGGTACAGGTCGTATTCAACGCCGCGGTTGTCACCAATACCGATTAGTTCACGGCCATTTAAGGATGTACCGGTGAAATCTTCTTTAAAACCACGAACAGAGATACCCGAAGTCCGGCCGCCAACGCGCTCACCGGCAAGGCCTGGCAGACGTGCCAGCGATTCTGCGATAGATGAATCCGGCAGTTTACCGATGTCTTCAGCAGAAATGGCTTCAACAATCGACGTGTTGTCCATCTTGATGGCCTGAGCACGCATCAGTGAGCCGCGAATACCTTTTACTGCAATTACTTCTACATCAGGCTCACTGGCGCCGTTATTTTCTTGTGATAACGCGTGGCCTGAATACATTGCTGAGGTCACAGCCAGTGACAACAACGCTGGTTTAAAAATGTGTTTAGTCTTCATGTTTAGTGCCCTAACTAAAGTTTGAACGGTGCGAACTTGTTATATCGATGTTAACAATAGTTAATGTGTCGTCAGACGTCAAGCAATTTTCTTAATCAATTAAGTAAATTAATTTAACTTTATTTACTGAGGCTTAGTGGTATTTCGTGTAGGTGGTTTATCCGGTTAGATTTTTTCGATTAAGTATGATTATTAAAAATAAGTAAATAGCGAATATTTTTTACATTTATGAATATGCATAAATAACACTGATGCCTAACTAATGGTACTTAGTAAATGTAGAACAAAAGTCACAAAAGTATAAATTTACGCGCCGAATTTTTTCTGGCCCCTGTAAACTGAAGTGACCGTGTTGCAAGGCGCTGCAAAATAGCCACAAACCAGCATTGAAAGCGTTGAATTAACTGGGCAATCCGAACGGGGTTTGGTAGCTTAATAATTTGTTGCAGGCGACAACCAGTCAGGCATCAACGGCCAGGGAGTTTGAACAGTGAAATTATTTGGTGGGTTATTTTTCGTTATCGTTATCGTTATCGTTATCGCGATTGTTGTATTTGGTTGGCTAAGTAGTGGACCGGGCTTAGATACCTCGGTGGGTGAAAAGCCACAACCCCCCTTTAATGCTGAACTTGTTAAGCCCGTTAAGCGGCATTACGAGCCTGTGTCAGAGCGTCATTTTAAGAAACCACAAGTCGAGCCTGTATTGTTGCCGGACGTAGGCCGTACCGATGTGTCCTGGGGTTCGGTGGGTAACGATCCTGCGGGTAATATTTATGTGGGTCTGGCGGAGTCTTACGGTGATCCCAGAAGTGCCCATCTGCTAAAGGTCAATGCCGCTGGTCAGCCAGCAGTGATGGGGGATGTGGTCAGTGAGCTCAGGCGCGAGGGAATAGGTTCTGCGAGCCAGAGTCAGGGCAAAATTCACAGTCAGATTGTCGCTGCCAATGATGGCTATCTTTACTTTTCCAGTTTTGATGAAGCAGGTGAAACCGATGTGCGATTACCTGATTATGGTGGTCATCTGTGGCGGGTAAATAACCAATCCGGACAATGGGAGCATCTCTTTGCTACCCCGGAAGCGTTAATTGCGGTTAACACCGATGGCCGCTATATTTATGCGCTGGGTTACTGGGGGCATGTGCTGTATCAGTACGACACGCAATCAGCAAAGGTCAATAAAATCGAAGTGGGTTCTGTACCTGGTCATGTGTCACGCCAGTTTTTGGTTGATGGTAAAGGCCATGTTTACGTACCCAAAGTATCGCAAAGTGGCATTAACGAAGAACCATCGGCGATGCTTGTTGAATTTGATCAAAACCTCAATCCGGTGACTCAATATCCGTTACCCGACTATCAAAGCCAGGATATGACCCGTTACCGGGGCATTATTGGTTACACCAATATGCGCAACGGCGATGTATATTTCACACTGGGACAGGGTTACCTGCTGCAGGTACAGGCTAATGAATCAGGTGCTGAAAAGCTGATAAATCACGGTTTGTTTAATCCGGCCGGTGAGGCAAATATTCCCAGTTTGTTTACGGTTGATGGTGAACAATTTGTAATGGGGGTCAGTCGTCGCTCTGGCACGGATCCTGAGTGGTTAATTTACGAGAAAATATCCGGGGCAACGGTGAATTATGCGATGCCGGAACTGAAAGATTTTTTGTTTTTCGGCACAGAGGCCAAGGATACCGCGGGTAATTTTTATCTGGTAGGGCGGGATAAAAAGACCCGAAAACCTAAGGTGGTTAAATTAACATTTCCGCAATAAAAGAGCGCCCGGGAAGGGCGCTGCATCCAATGTCAGGTCACGGTTTTACTACTAACGCTTGTTGACTGAGCCTTTGCAAAGCTGATCGCCATAATAATTATTGGCATAGTTACAGTTTGTTTCAGCCTCACGTTTTTCAGCCGCGATACGTTGTTTAATTTGATTGATAAGTTTACTCATGTGTCTGTCTCCTGATTGGTTACAGACACTATATGAGTAAAGTTAAGTCTAATATATCTATTAATAGTGATTAATCTGATAGTTTTTCTGAATCATTTTTGTTGAAGTACATGTCTGTGTATTCGTGAGACGCTTTTTCCTTGTCTGTGAAAGGGTACAAGCTGAAACCGGTCACTTCCCGCCTGGTGTTCACATCGAAGTGAATAAACGCATCACTGGCGGCATTCTGGTTATCCCAGCGGATCACAAACGTGTGATCAGCAAACGCTTCCAGGCTGCCGGTTAAGGTAGTCATTTTTTCAGATTGGATCCGCAACTGGTTGTTTATCATGGTAATGGTTAGTTGCCCAAACCACTGGTCAGAGAATTGCCCGGCATAGGCAAGCGGATCCAGAATCACTTCTCCTGTTCCTTCAGGCACAGAATAGTTATCCAGATAAATGGCTTCGCGCTCAGCCTGATAGTCTTTTAAAGTTTGGACCCAGTCGGTTTTTTCCTGTGGCGCAATGTAGGCCTTGAGAATATGCTGCATTACGGCACTGCGGGCACCATAGTTTGAGCCGTTGTTAAGCAGTACGACGCCCAGCTCCGAATCAGGCACCAGGGCTACGTAGGCCTGATAGCCTGACAAAGTACCCGTATGTGATACTACTTTATGACCATACACATTGGATAACCGCCAGCCAAGCCCGTAAGACTTGAGGCTGGTGTTGTCCCACTCTTCATCCGTGCTGGAAACCGACAGCACCCTATGGGCTTTTTGCATAAAGGCAATCTGACCAGGGGTAAGCAGAGTCTCGCCGTCAGCTGTCTGGCCATCATTCAACCACATGGCTACCCATTTGAGCATTTCCTCTGCGTTACACACAATGCCTCCTGCTGCGGCTGACACCAGCTCAGTGCCGTTAATGGCATTACGAGGGATAGCGTACAAACCGCGCTCTTCGCTGTGACCGTAGCTCATGGCGGCATTTTGCAGGGCGGCGTCATTCAGATCGCCGGCAAAACATTGCATATCAAGCGGCGCAAAGATTTTTTCCTCTATCACCGAGGCGTAGGGTTTACCATAAAGCTGCGCAACAATTTCACCCGCGGTGATAAACATCAGGTTGCTGTATGCATATTCGCTGCGAAAGCTACTGACCGGCGTCAGGTAGCGCAGGTTATGAATAATCTCCTCTCGGCTGAAGCCACTGGGCTCCGGCCATAGCATGCTGTCGCCGGCACCGCTGGCAAGCCCTGAACGGTGGGTTAACAGGTCCAGTAAGGTGAACTCCCGGGTTACCCAGGGATCCTGCATTTGAAACTCTGGCAGGATGTCGATGACTTTGGTTTGCCAGCTTAGTGAGAACTCATCAATTGCCATAGCCAGCGCGGCAGCCGTGAAGGCTTTGGACGTTGAAGCTAGACGGAAGTAAGTACTTTGAGTCACCGGTAAATTACCGGCGAGGTTGCGCTGCCCTACACCTTTAAGATAGACGGTTTCGCCCTGATGAATGATACCAACCCCCATGCCCGGGGTATAAAACTCCGTTAATGCCTGTTCTATTACCGCAGTGGTGTTCTTAGGCGGGGCGGTTGCTTTGTCAGGCGTAGCAGAGCAGGCGGTGGTGGTTAATAACACCAGGCCGGCGAGAAGTTGAGTAGCGCGAATGGCAGACATATTGATTCCCTGCAAATTGAACAATTTGGAATAATTTATTCAATTTGCAGGCTCGCGCGGCGATTGTCAATGCTATCTTATTCTTCGCTGCTTTTGGCAGGGTCCCACACAAGCGCTTTGAAATGTTTACGGCACATGGATTCGTAGCGGTCATTGCCGCCGATTTCTACCTGTGCACCACTGGTGACTGCCACACCGTTTTCGTCGATACGCACCACAAAGTTGGCTTTGCGGCCACAATGACACACGGTTTTGAGTTCAAAAAGCTTATCGGCCCAGGCCAGCAGATAGTGACTACCGGTGAAGGTTTCACCTAAAAAGTCGGTGCGCAGGCCATAGGCTAGAACCGGAATATCCAGTTCATCCACCACCTCAATAAGTTGCGATACCTGTGCTTTGGTTAAGAACTGAGCCTCATCAATAAAAACACAGTCAACGTAATGTTCGCTGTGCAGTTTACCAATGATGCTGAGCAGATCATCGTCTTCGCTGTATAGCCTGGCGTCGGCTTCCAGACCAATGCGGGAAGCCACTTTACCGCTGCCGAAACGATTATCCAGCGCAAAGGTAAAAATAAGCGGGTTCATGCCCCGTTCGCGATAGTTGTATGCCGATTGCAGCAATGAAGTTGATTTCCCGGCATTCATTGCCGAGTAATAAAAATATAGTTGCGCCATAATTTGTTCTACTTATTATCCTGCCAGCTAGTGTACCACTCCTGCAGGGCTTTTTTCTCTAGTGGGCGGGCAAATAAATAACCCTGCAGGCAGTCCACGCCCAGCAGTCTGAGCAGGCTGGCCTGTTCTTCTGTTTCTACGCCTTCAGCAACGGTTTTACAGCCAAGCGCTTTGGCCATTAATACTGTAGCTTTCACGATGGCGTCACTGCTGATAGCCATCTGCTGCACAAAGGCCCGGTCTATTTTCAGCAAATCAAAGTCGAGTGACTGGAGTAAATTGAGCGAGGAAAAGCCGGTACCAAAATCATCGATAGCAACCTTTACCCGCCGTGCTTTAAGTGCACTGATATTGGCGGTGAGTACTGCCATATCATCGGCAAAAATTGACTCGGTGACTTCCAGATGCAGACGCTGCGGCGCAAGACCTGAACTGGCCAGTGCCCGGTCTACACAGGCGACAAAATCTTCACTGACCAGTTGCAACACAGAGACGTTGACCGAGACGCCAAAGGATTCATCGTCCCATTGGGCGGCATCAATACATGCCCGGTGTAACACCCAGGCGCCAATATCATGAATGGTGCCGCTTTTTTCTGCCAGTGGGATGAATTCATCAGGGCTTATCCAGGTGTCATTAAACTGCCAGCGTAATAATGCCTCAATTGCCCATAAGCGATTTGATGACGCGTCGATAATAGGTTGATAGACCACCTGCAGTTGTTTTTTCTCTATAGCCTGGCGCAAGCCCTCGCGAAGTTGCTGTTCGTGGTGCATTTTGTCGTACAGGGCTTCTGTGTAAATACCTACCAGGCCCGGCGAAGTGCGCTTGTAGTGGTACATGGTCAGGTCAGCCAATTGCACCAGAGTCGAAGCCGAGTCGGCATGTAATGGGTACAGGGCAATGCCTATGGTGGCGTCGAGGGACAACGGACTGTTGGGAATAGGATTCAGTGTGGTCAGACTGCTTTTGATAGCCAGGGCTATGGCAACGGCGGTATCACCATCGGCATGGGGCAAAATAATAATGAATTCATCGCCGCCCCAGCGGCCAATACAGTTGGCTTCACAGTATTCGCTCAGCTTGGCGGCGACTTTGGATAACACTACATCGCCGGCCTGGTGTCCCAGACTATCGTTGATTTGTTTAAAGCCGTCGAGATCGATGAATAACACGGCCATGGAAGACTTACCCTGAGTCGCGCGCTCCAGAATAGCGTTGAAGTTATGCATAAAACCAATGCGGTTCATTAAGTTAGTCAGCGGATCGCGATTGGAAATGTCCTGTAATTCCTTGGTTCGACGGCTCACTTCAGATTCGAGGTTGCTGTTGGCATGGTCGAGTTTCTGGTTGGAGTCGAGGAGTGCCTGGTTGACTCTCCTGACTTCATTCCGCTCCTGACGCATCAGGGTAACTAACTCTTCGTTTTCATGCTTGATGGCTATGGCCTGCTTAATGAAGTCATTTGCTTTCACCGCGGCACTGCACATGGCTACCCAAAACATCGTGCCTAAACCACCAAGCAGGGTAAATTGCTCGTCACTGTCGAACAGGGCGCGAACCGATAACGGCAGTAGCAGTAACGTTGTATACAGCAACACCAGCGGTAAATGAGAGGCCAGAGTGGTTGCTGCGCCGCCAGCCATGGCGGCAACAATGACCATTGTGGTAGACAGTTCAATTAATGACATACTTTCGTACAGGCTGACACAGAAAAATGCCCATATCAGCGCAGATAATGAAGAGCCGAGAACAAATCGTATGAGTGGCCAGCGCGGCGGGTAGCTGCTGTTGCGCAGGCAGAAATACCAGTAGGCAAAGTCGAAGGTGCGGAGTAATGACAGGAACATCATGCCTCCCCATAATGAAAACATGTATGACGCTATTTCGGGATTGGCAAAGCCAAAGGTAATCGCACTGATACTGAGGATGGTCATCATCAGCCCGGTAAAAACGTTGGCGTATAGTAGTTCTACAACTTCTCTGGTAGTCGTGATACTCGCTGCTGAAGGCGGTGATTTGATCATGCTGCGTTTTAAAACTCGGTGTGCGGGCTATCCAGGGCGGTACCCAGGAACGTTCAGATGCGTTCCCCCGCAGATTACAAATACTGTTTGGTTTATAGTGTTGATTTTAACCAAATACAATGCAAGCTGAATTGATAAATATGCGGCAAATTGTGGTGATAAAAACAACAAAGCCGGGCATAAGGCCCGGCTTTGGATTAGATGAAAGGCGTTACTCAGGCGGCGTCTTTGGTTTCCTGAACGGGCGCTTCGGCTGAAATCAGCTCCAGATCAAAGGTAAACTCGTCGACACGGACTGCCAGTTTACGTTTCTCGTTGTAGTCGTGTAAATCCCGGGCCTCTTCAGCCGTGACCACACCACGTTCCTGTAGTTTATTGAGCGCATTCTCAAAAGACAGGAATGGCACCACAGGCTCTTTGCGCAGTGCTTTTTGCACTTTACCCAGTAACGGCAGCACTTTGTGCTTAGCTTTAAAGGCCTGCTCATTGATGTCGTTACCGTCGCCAGCAACTGGCTGCACCAGGTGAGTTAACTGCGCTTTCACGCTGTTGTCCTGCAGAGCTGCCATAGACAACTCACGGATCAGATCATCACTGATAGTGCTAACACTGCCGCTGTATGTTGCGGTAAGCAAGCGCATAAGACCGCGGGTTGGTGTGTTCGGGAAGTTACGCACAAAGTTCACCAGAGCCTGTTCGGCCTGCTGCAGTGACCACTGCATGGCATAATCGAAATAAGGCTTAGCCTGCTGACGATCTTCAATGCGCTGCTCGTAAAAACGAATTGCTGCCATGGCACCGTACAGATAGCTCATGATGTCACCTAAACGGGCAGACAGAAGCTCAGCTTTCTTCAGATCGCCGCCCAGTACCGCCAGCGATAAATCAGCCATTGGTGCCAGTTTAGCAGATAACGCATTCAGCCGTTTTTCGTAACCGCGAACTTCCGGCAGGCTGGACTGCGCACCACGTAAGAATGGCAGGTAGCTGCTAAACAAGCTGCGGAAAGCATTTTTCACGCTGAAACCAACGGTTTTACGCAGCACTTTATTAAACTGCGCGTCAGCCGACTTTTCTTCGCTGTAGATGAGGTCAACCATCTCTTTTAAGTGCGGGTGACAACGCATTGCTCCCTGGCCAAAGATCATCAGGTTGCGGGTCAGGATATTAGCGCCCTCTACCGTAATGGCGATAGGTAATGCTGAGTAGCCGGCTGCCAGCGTGTTTTGTGGACCACGCTGGATTGCTTTACCTGCCTGTACGTCCATCGCTGCGTTCATCACCTGACGACCAATTTCAGTCATGTGATATTTAGCGATAGCGGTAACCACTGATGGCTTAAGGCCTTCGCCGAGACCTTCAGTGGTCAGCACACGCATGGACTCACACAGGAAGGTTTTACCGGCAATTTCTGCCAGCTTTTCCTGAATACCTTCAAAACGGCCAATCGGTAAGCCGAATTGCTCACGTACAAACGCATACTCGGCGGTAGACTTCAATGCACTTTGTGCTGTAGCGGTGCCCATTGCCGGCAGTGAAATACCACGACCCGCACCCAGGCAGCTAACCAGCATTTGCCAGCCACGACCGATGTTCTTCTGACCGCCAATGATAAAGTCCATGGGGATGAATACGTCCTGGCCACGGGTAGTCCCGTTGTAGAATCTGACGCCCATTGGATCGTGACGATTGCCTAACTCAACACCCGGGTGAGACTTAGGTAGCAGCGCACAGGTAATGCCCAGTTCCAGTTTGTCGCCCAGTAACTGATCCGGATCGAATACCTTAAAGGCCAGACCCAGTACAGTGGCAATAGGCGCCAGCGTAATGTAACGCTTGTCCCAGCTTACGCGCAGACCAATCACTTCTTCGCCATTAAACTGGCCTTTGGTAACAATGGCTGCATCCGGAATACCGCCGGCGTCGGAACCTGCCTCAGGGCTGGTTAAGGCAAAGCATGGAATGTCTTTACCTACAGCCAGACGTGGCAGCCAGTAATCCTGCTGCTCTTTAGTGCCGTAGTGCATTAGCAGCTCGCCCGGGCCTAATGAATTAGGCACCATTACGGTGACTGCCAGTGCGCCACTTTTGGCGGCAATGGTTGATACGATGGTCGAGTTGGCATACGGGCTAAACTCCAGACCACCAAATTTCTTGGGAATGATCATCGAGAAAAAACGATTCTCACCCAGAAAATCAAGAATATGTTGTGGGATATGTTTTGAATTACCTAATTCAAAATCATCCACCATGCCTAACAGTTCTTTCACCGGTCCGTCCATGAACGCTTGCTCATCGGCGCTCAGCTTGGCTTGAGGAACTGCTCGCAATGCCTCCATGTCAGGGGCTCCACGGTAAATGGAAGACTCTAACCAAATATCACCCGCATCCAGGGCTTCTTGTTCTGTAATTGAAATTGGAGGTAAAACTTTCTTCAAACTTGTTCTGATACTCATAACTCATCCGCTCATCTGACCAGTTGGTTTTGCAAATGATACAGAAAAAATTTTCAATTGCAAATATATTGTTAACCGTATGTATTTTATGGTTTATTTCTGTATTTCTGATGCGTTGGGAAACAAATGAGGAGAAAAAAAGTATATTGGCGGGAGTTGCGGTTGATTGTTTTATGCTCAGTTTAAGGGGCTGGTGCTTGCCGTTAAGGAGGCTATAGTTAGGTAACAGAACCTGTAATCATGCTGTGTAGCGCGGGGAGTAGTGGGTTGCCAACGCTTTAAACGTGCAGGCTTACTGTAATTTGTTTTCGATACCAGTATAGTATCTGCCAATAACTCTTTAGAAGCATAAAGGATTTCAGTATGTTGGAACGTAAGCTTGTATTTGGTTCATTACTTGTCGGGTTATCTGTGTCACTACTGTGGCCTGCGGCGGTAAATGCCGATGAAGCAGAGGGATTGCGCATTGCAACTGAGAGAAAGTCGCGTAATTCAGGATGGGAAGACACCGTGGCATCAACCACTATGGTATTGCGTGATGCCCGGGGTAAAGAAAGTGAGCGTGAATTACGGGTTTATACCCTCGAAAGAGTTGATGAGGGCGATAAGTCATTAACCGTATTTGAATCGCCAGCTGATGTAAAAGGGGCCGCGTTTTTGAGTTTTTCGAATACTCTGACGCCGGATGATCAGTGGATGTATTTACCCAAGGTTAAGCGGGTCAAACGAATTGCCACCCAGAATAAGTCCGGCCCGTTCATGAGCAGTGAATTTGCTTACGAAGACATGACGTCTTTTGAACTGGAGAAGTTTAAATTCGATTACACCGGCGATGATGAATTTGACGATCAGAAAGTATTTGTAGTGGAACAAACGCCGGTGGATAAATATTCCGGTTATTCAAAACAAATTGCGTATATTGATCAAGAGCATTACCGCTTATTGAAGATGGATTTCTTTGATAAAAAAGGCGACTTGCTCAAAACTCTGATCCTGGACGATTACGAATTGTATCTCGATGCTTACTGGCGTCCGCATACGTCTGAGATGTTTAATGAACAAACCGGCAAAAGTACCGCCATGTACATTAACGATATTGAGTTTAAAACCGGTCTGAAAGACAGCGATCTCGACAAAGACAGCCTGAAACGAGCCAGATAATATGAAACTAACCAATGTTGCGGGTCTGCTGCTGGCCACCGGACTCTTGCCGCAGAGCTATCCTGTAAACGCTGAAGTAGAATATTCCGGGGTGTTCACCGTTGAACAGCGCTTTTTTCTGCAGGACGCTGCTTTTCCTGAACAAGCCCGTGCACAAACCTCGTTAACGGTTACACCAGAGGTGTTTTACGACTGGAATGATGGTTATGACAGGATAACCTTCAAACCTTTCATGCGAATCGATCAGTACGACGATGAACGTACTCATGCCGACATCCGCGAGCTTATGTGGTTGCACGCGGCTGACTCCTACGAATTTAAAGCTGGTATTGGTAAAGTTTTCTGGGGCCAGACCGAGTCGCTGCATTTAGTTGACGTAATTAACCAAACCGATGCTGTTGAGCGGGTGGACGGTGAGGAGAAACTCGGCCAGCCTATGGTCAGTGCTTCTTATCTGATGGAAAGCGGCGCGATAAGCGTATTTGTAATGCCTTATTTCCGCGAGCGTACCTTTGCTGGTGAGGAAGGACGTTTGCGTCCGCTGGCGCCGATCAACAATGACAATGCCGTTTATGAGTCGGAAGACGAGCAGCAGAATATTGATTACGCCATTCGCTGGCAGCAGACTCTGGGCGACTGGGAAGTCGGCCTTTCGTATTTTGATGGGACTAACCGTGAGCCGTTATTGTTGGTTGATGGCGCCATCGAAACTAACGATTTACTGCTACGACCCTATTATCAGCAAATGCAGCAAGTGGGCGCAGATTTACTGTGGGTCAATGGGGCCATGTTGTACAAACTTGAAGCTATTCACCGGAAAACCGACTTGCAGTCTTTTTATGCTGCAGTGGGTGGATTTGAATACACCACGGTGGGGATTTTCGATTCTGTGTATGACATTGGCTGGTTAATGGAGTACCAGTACGATGAACGTGATAACAGCTTTTTTGCACCGGCCCAAAACGATTTAATGGTGGGCTTACGCTGGGTTTGGAATGATCCTGACGGTACCCAGGTGCTGTTCGGTTATGTGCAGGATCTCGATGATACCAACACTTACAGCGGTTTTGTTGAAGCGTCCAGCCGTATGACGGATAACTGGAAATTTACCATCAATGGCTATTTTTTCTCTGCTGATTCACCCACCGATCCGTACTATTTTGTGCGCCGCGACGATCACATAGAAATAAACGTTGAGTTTTTCTTTTAAATGATAGCAGGGAGAAGATTTATGAAGTTGAAATCACTTTTAGGGGGATTGCTGGTACTGGTTAGTGCGCAGTCGGCCCACGCTATCGAACGAATGTACGGAGTAATTGGCGCCGGATACTCTGATTTGGAATACCGACAGGCGCAGGATGAAGCTTTCAGCTATAAG
>CENT01090329.1_pt1 | contig 17219 bp, 15 predicted proteins | sample 530141 | NCBI WGS metagenome assembly CENT01 (sample SAMEA2591074, study PRJEB7988) | marine metagenome | isolation source: saline water (ENVO:00002010), including | reverse complement strand
CCGGGCCAGTAACGCTGCCAGCTGGCAATGGGTCGCGGGATCAGGTGCGGATGCGGCGCCGTATTTCCGCATTTTTAACCCGGTACTCCAGGGAGAAAAATTCGATAAGCAGGGCAGTTATGTAAAAAAATACTGCCCTGAGCTTGCCAACATGCCAGACAAATACCTCCACAAACCCTGGGATGCGCCCAAAGAGGTATTGAAAAAAGCCGGTGTGGAACTGGGCAGCACCTATCCCAAGCCCATTGCTGACCTCAAGCAATCGCGCCAGCGCGCACTCGACGCGTACGCGGACACTAAGGAGGATTAATGGCCGGGGTATTACGTTTAGTACTGGGCGATCAGCTCTCCCGCGAGATGTCGTGCCTGAGGGAGTGCAACAAATCACAGGATAATATCCTGCTTGCCGAGGTGCGCGAAGAAGCCACCTATGTGAAGCATCACAAGAAAAAGATTGTGTTGTTATTTTCGGCCATGCGCCACTTCGCTAAAGCGTTAAGCGACGATGGTTTCGATGTTATCTACCGGCGCTACGACGATGATAATAATCAGGGGTCGCTGCTCAATGAAGTTAAATACGCGTGCAGCCAACACAGTTTTGACAAAGTTGTAGTGACGTTTCCTGGTGAATACCGGGTACTCAAGAGCATGCAGCAGTGGCAACATCAGTTGCGGATACCGGTTGAGATTTGCGATGACGATCGCTTTATTGCCACGCTTGACCAGTTCAGCGAATGGGCCGAAGGACGAAAACAATGGCGCATGGAGTATTTTTACCGGGAAATGCGCAAGCTAACCGGGCTGTTAATGGAAGGTGATAAACCCATCGGCGGTAAATGGAACTACGATCAGGATAATCGCAAGTCACTGCCGGCGGAGGTGTCTCCGCCTAAGCCTTATACTGTCTCGCCGGATGACATTACCAGCGAAGTGATTGAACTGGTAGAAGCTGAGTTTGCCGATCACATGGGGGATGCTAAAGACTTCAATTATGCCGTAACCCGCGACGAAGCATTAAAGGTACTCGATCAGTTTATAGAACAGCGCTTTAAAGAGTTTGGCGATTATCAGGATGCCATGCGCGAGGGCAACGTGTGGCTGTTTCATTCCCACTTGTCATTCTATCTCAACTGCGGGTTATTGCTGCCCATGGAGGTAATGAAAGCGGCGGAACAGGCCTACTTCGACGGCGTCGCACCGCTCAATGCGGTAGAAGGCTTTATTCGTCAGATCCTGGGCTGGCGCGAATACGTTCGGGGTTTTTACTGGCACTGCATGCCGGACCTGCAGAAGGAAAATTATTTTAATCATCAGCGCAAGTTGCCAGATTTTTACTGGAGTGGACATACCAATATGAACTGTATGCGCCAGTGCATTGGTGATACTAAACGCCACGCCTACGCGCACCACATCCAGCGTTTGATGGTGATTGGTAATTTTAGTTTGCTGGCCGGATTATCGGTAGAAGCGGTAAATGAATGGTACCTGCTGGTGTATGCCGATGCCTTTGAGTGGGTGGAAATGCCTAATGTAAGCGGCATGATCCTGTTTGCCGACGGCGGTAATCTGGCCAGTAAACCCTATGTGGCGAGTGGTCAGTACATCAACCGGATGTCGGATTATTGCAAAAACTGCGGCTATGCGGTGTCTAAAAAAACGGGCAAAAACGCGTGTCCGTTTAACTATTTATACTGGGATTTTTTAATTAAGCACCGCGATAAACTGAGCAAAAACCACCGTATGGGGCTGATCTATAAAAGCCTTGACCGGATGTCCCAGGATACGGTGGATGCCATGCAGGAACAGGCAGAGCAGCTACTTTCGGCTATCGACGATGCGTAAAGCGGATTTGCCCGGTAAAATCTGTCCGGTATGCCAGCGTCCGTTTGTGTGGCGTAAAAAATGGGAAAAAAACTGGGCTGAAGTGAAGTACTGCTCAAAACGCTGCAGTAGTGCTCGTTCACGACACACCACAGCAAAATAATCGTCATGTAGTGAAACTGTCATTACTTTGCTGTGATATCCTCTGCTACTATAGTCTTAGTGAGCTAATTGCAGTTTGCCCGAACAGAAGCTAAAGATTTGAAAACTTATACTTGCCAGTGTGGTAACACTTTATATTTCGCCAATAGCCAGTGCTTGTCCTGCCAGCGCCCGGTGGGGTTTTTGTCGGATGCCAAGGTGATTTCCTCCTGCGACATTGATGCAGACGGTAACTGGATAGCTGGCCACAATGGGCAGGCTTACCGCCAGTGCAGCAATTATGCAAAGCAGAATATCTGCAACTGGCTGGTACCGGCTGAAATCGAACAGAATCTTTGTCCGTCATGCCAACTCACCGATACTATTCCCGATTTGTCCAAACCGGACAACATCAAACTCTGGTTTCGAATGGAGCAGGCCAAGCGGCATCTACTCTACACGTTGTATAAGCTTGAGTTGCCGGTTATAGGTAAACGGCATAATCCTCGCGGGTTATCTTTTCGTTTTCTCGAAGACCAGGTGGTACAGGCGTTGTACGACCGGGAACTCACCGTGCAAAACACGGTGTTAACCGGTCACAGTAATGGGGTGATTACAATAAACCTCAGAGAAGCCGAGGAGACCAAGCGCCTGGCTATGCGAGAGCTAATGAACGAACGCTACCGTACGTTGATTGGTCACTTTCGCCATGAGTCAGGCCATTATTACTGGGATGTGCTGATCAAAGGCAGTCTGTATATTGAGGCCTTCAGAGCGTTATTTGGTGACGAGCGTAAGGATTATCAGCAAAGTCTGGAAAACTACTATGCCAACGGGCCTGCCGCTGACTGGCAACAACGCTGTATCAGTGCCTATGCCAGCATGCATCCATGGGAAGACTGGGCCGAGACCTGGGCGCACTATCTGCATATGGTAGATACCCTGGAAACAGCCAACGAATATGAAACGAGTCTGGAAAACCGGTTGCTCTCCAACCCGCTAAATGCCGATCATCCGCATACCGCCAGTTACAATGAAGAAAGTTTTGATACCTTAATTGACGACTGGGATCAGCTCACTAACCTGCTTAACTCTCTGAATAACAGCATGGGTCTGGACGATGCTTATCCGTTTGTAATCAACGACAAGACCCGTGAAAAGCTCCATTTTATTCACCTGCTGGTTCGTCCGCTTTAACCTTTTCCCAATCAAACCGGGGCAATTGTTCAAACGCGCGGTGCAGGCCGTCTGTCCACTGTTTTTTCATGGATTTGTACATCGGGCTGTTTAAGGTGTAGGTGTGATGGAAGGGCTCATCGAGAGAGTCATCCTGATACATCGCCAGTTCAATAGGCGGCCCCACAGAAATATTACTGCGAATAGTCGAATCCAGTGACACCATAGCACAACGCGCGGCGTCCTCCAGCGTAGTGGTTTTAGCAATAATACGATCCAGAATTGGCTTTCCGTACTTGGTTTCACCAATTTGCAGGTAGGGTGTGTCTTCTGACGCGCTGATAAAATTACCCTGCGGATAGATGTGAAAAATCTCCGCGGCCTGGCCGGCTATTTGGCCGCCAAGAATAAAGTTAGACTCTGCACTGGCGTTGGATTTTTCCATCGCTTTTTCATGCAAAGTTTGCTCTGCCTGACTGAGCTTTCCAATGTATTGCGCTACTTCATACAGCTGCTTGCCGTGACGCAGACTGAATTCGGCGTCCGGATCATTGAGATCGCGATTGATGGCATTCATCACTGCCTGAGAAGTCGCCAGGCTGCCGGATGTCATTAGCACACAAACGCGCTCTCCCGGCCAGCAATAACGGCGCATTTTACTGTACGTGGCGACGTAATCGACACCGGCATTGGTGCGCGAATCTGATGCAAATACTAATCCGCGATTAACTTTTACGGCTAAACAATAGGTCAAAGGAAACTCTCTGAAAACACACGAAAAACAATAACGATAGCATGGAGGGATTCAGCGCATTTTTCCAGATTAATTTGTCATCAATTTGTCATTATTTTCATTGCAATTTCGGTCAAAAGTCGCTTAGATGGTATTTTGTATACCGAAAATAAGCTCTAGGGATTGTAGATGGCAATAAGATGGGGAAATTATCGGGTAGGGGAGTTTTACGATGAACTCATTCGCGTTGCAAATAAACCGCGTCCTGCTGCAGAAGAAATTTGTAAATACCTGCGCAACCTTACTGACCAGGAATTAGAAGAATATAAAACCGCCGCCAACACCGCTATCCATGTAATGGGTATTACATTCACGGTGTATACCGAAGAAGAAGGCTCAATCGACAGAGCCTGGCCGTTCGACATTATCCCCCGCATTATCGACAAAAAAGAATGGCTGCAAATTGAAAAGGGCCTCAAGCAGCGTGTTAAAGCGCTCAACATGTTTATCGATGATTTGTATAATGAGCAGCGTATTCTTGAGGCGGGTGTTGTGCCTAAAAGCCTGCTGGATGCGTCAAAGAACTTTCTGCCCGAATGCATGGGCATTAAACCTAAACACGGGGTATGGGCGCATATTTGTGGCTCGGATCTGGTGCGCGATCACAATGGCACTGTTTACGTACTGGAAGATAACCTACGGGTACCGTCGGGTGTATCTTACATGCTAGAAAATCGCCATGTGATGAAACGTGTGTTCCCGGATATGTTTGAAAAATACAACATTCTGCCGGTTGACGATTACCCGTCGCAGTTGTACGACATGCTTACCCAGTTGTCGCCGCGCGACATTGAACAGCCCGAAGTAGTGGTACTAACACCGGGAATTTATAACTCCGCCTATTTTGAGCACGCCTATCTTGCACAGCAGATGGGGGCCGAACTGGTGGTAGGCAGTGATTTAGTCGTCGCTGACGACGACATTGTGTATATGCGTACCGTTGACGGCCTGTCGCGGGTGGATGTTATTTACCGTCGAATCGATGATGCCTTTCTCGATCCGGAAGCTTTCCGGGAAGACTCCATGCTGGGTGTGCCCGGATTAATGCGGGCCTGGAAAGCCGGTAACGTAGGCCTGGCCAATGCACCGGGCGCCGGCGTTGCCGACGATAAGGTAGTGTATGCTTTTGTGCCTGAGATCATTAAATTCTATCTCGATGAAGAGCCGCTACTGCCTAATGTACCCACCTATAAGTGTGTTAATAAAGACGAACGGGATTACGTTATTGAGAACATTGAAAAGATGGTAGTCAAACCGGCTAATGAATCGGGCGGCTATGGCATGCTGATTGGTCCTCACGCCACTAAAGCAGAACGTGAAAAATTTGTTCGCCTTATCCGTCGTGACCCCCGTAATTACGTGGCTCAGCCCATGTTGTTGTTATCGACCGCTCCTACTATTATCGGCACTAAAGCCGAACCCCGACATCTTGACCTCAGACCGTTTATCTTAAGCGGCAATGACATCAGCGTGACCACTGGCGGGCTTACCCGGGTAGCCATGCGTAAAGGCTCTACTGTGGTTAATTCGTCGCAGGGTGGTGGTAGTAAAGATACCTGGATTGTAGACATGGAGGCCGACTAACGATGTTATCTAGGGTAGCTAATCATATTTACTGGATGGAGCGTTATCTGGAACGCGCGGAAAACACCGCTCGCTTGATTCAGGTAAACACCCACCTTTTACTCGACTTACCACGTAATGTCACCCTTGGTTGGGAACCGATCATCGACATGTTGTCGTTTCGGGATGTGTTCTACGATCTGTATAAAGAAGCCGATGAAAAAAGCGTAATCAAGTTTATGGTGACTGACACCGCAAATCCCGGTTCTATCATCAACTGCCTGGCGGCAGTGCGCGAAAATGCGCGGATCATTCGTGAAATTATCCCATCGGAGGCCTGGGAACAAATCAACAATCTGTATATTGCAGCCAAAGCCGATGGCCAGAGCGTGTTAACCCGCCGGCACCGGTTTAACTGTCTGCATCGCATTATTGTGGCCAACCAAACCATTACCGGCTTGCTTGGTGGAACCATGCTGCGTGGCGAAGGATATGCCTTCCTGCGACTCGGCCGCCATCTGGAACGTACCGATATGACATCACGCATTATTGATGTGCGTTCAGCGTCGCTGTTACCGGATCTTTCACCGGAGCAGTCGGCGTTCGAAAATATCCAGTGGATGGGAGTGTTAAAGTCGCTAACGGCGTATCAGATGTACCGCCAGGAAATGCGTATCAGAATTAACCGTGCTGACGTGTTGGAATTTTTAATCAACAATAAACAATTCCCGCGTTCACTTCAGCATGGCCTGATGCAAATTGGCAAATGCCTGCTGGAGCTGCCGAACTCTGAAAGTATTTCACAGCAGGTCAAAGCGTTATCAGAGGAATTACAACAACTCGATACCCATGAACTGACTCAGGACAGACTCCACGAAGTCATTGATGACATTCAGCTTGGTGTAGTGAAACTCCACCAGGCGATTGACAGTCAGTATTTTTAAACATAACCCGTTTACCTGTATTTTTTACCTTTCGCCATCTAGGCTTAGCAATAGTGGATATAACAGGTAAACGGGCATCGTGTCTCTCTCAAACATATCAATTATACGCCTTGGTTTGGTAAAGACAGTTGTTGCCGCGGTATTAACCGTGGTTTGTAACTTTGTGTGGGCAACAAACGAGGAAGGCAAGGTTCATAATATCCGGGTGCCAGCCCGGGTTTTTGATGACAATACTATCCACTCTTATTTTGTAGATGTTCTTACCCTGGCGCTTAATAAAACCCAACGTAACGGTTTACCTTTCAGAATTGTGCCGGATCCTTTTAATGCCAACCAGGATAGACTCCTTCGTCAGGTTAAAGAGGGCTCAACCGATGTGACCTGGGCGGTAACATCAATCGAAAGGGAAGAAGCGAATCAGGCCGTGTTTTTTCCGCTTGCACGAGGCTTGCTCGGTTATCGTGTTTTTCTGATTCACCCGGATAATGAAAATGAATATCGCGAAAAGCCTTTAAGCGAACTAAAAGAGAGTTTATCAGTGCAGGGGATTGGCTGGCCGGACACCGATATTATGCGATTTAATGGCTATCGCGTTAAAGAAGTGCCCATGTCAATGATGTTTAAATTGATAGAATCGAAAATGGCCGATTATTTTCCCCGTTCTGTTATGGAAATAGAATTTGAGTTGTCATCCCGACAAAGCGAGCCGTTAATGATTGAGCCGGCCAGAGGCTTTTACTATCCATCCCCGATGTATTTTTTTGTTAATAAGCGCAATCGGATGCTCGCCGAAAGAATTCATAAAGGGCTCGATATTGCATTGAATGATGGTAGTCTGGTCGCGCTATTCAATAAGCAACCTTTCTCTCAATCTGCCTTTAAGATACTCAAAGGCAGAGATATTCTTAAGCTTCAGAATCCTCTTCTTTCTCCTCAATCGCAGCGCACGCTGGAGAACTATAAAGATTTCATTGTTACGCAATAATTAGTTTATTTAACAGTGATATACCTATTTATTTTGGAAGTTCTCTTTTATTTCTAGCCGCTCGGTCTATAATAGCTAGACGGTCGGTCTAAAAAGGTGCGGTATGCAGGAAAGTCGAAGGGGGAGGCCCCCCAAATCAGCCAGAAATTTTGCTGACACAAAAGAGGCATTGTTATTAGCTGGTATGGCTATTCTTACAGAGCGAGGCTTTAACACTGTAGGAATAGATATGATCCTTAAACGTGTTGGGGTGCCTAAGGGCTCGTTTTATCACTACTTTAAAAATAAGGACGATTTTGGACTGCAGGTGATAGATCGTTATGACCAGTATTTTTGCGCTAAGTTACGCCGTTGCCTGGCCTCTCAACCGTCAGAGCCTCTCAAAGGAATAGAAGCATTTGTTAGTGAAGCCATCGATGGGATGGAAAAGTATCGGTTTAGCAGAGGTTGTCTAATCGGTAACTTTGGCCAGGAAATGCCAATCCTGTCGGCGTCTTTCAAGCAACCGCTGGCTCAGTGTTTAAAAAACTGGACATCCATGCTGGCACATAACCTGGAGCAGGCGAAAGTTCTCGGTTTAATTCAGCAGGAGACAGACTGTTTACAGCAGGCTGAGTTTTTCTGGATTGGTTGGGAAGGCGCCATTCTGACTGCCAAGGTCATGCAGTCGAGCTCGCCAATGCAAAAATTTGCCGATGGTTTTATCCATCAACTTTCTATCAAGCGTTAACCCCGGAGGGCACAATGTTTAAAGCGATTTATATTAATAAAGACGACCAGGACTACACTGCAGAAATTACCGAACTTGATGAGTCGGCATTACCAGATGAGGATGTCCTGATAGCGGTTGACTACAGCACGTTGAATTACAAGGATGCGCTGGGCATTACTGGTAAAAGCCCGGTAGTCAGACAATTCCCTATGGTAGCGGGTATTGATTTGGCGGGTACGGTGATTGAAAGCCGTTCAGAAAGATTCTCCACTGGCGATAAGGTACTGGTAAACGGCTGGGGGCTGGGCGAGCAGTATTGGGGAGGGTTAGCACAAAAAGCCCGAATCAACGCTGATTTTGTGCAACAGATGCCAGCGGGCCTATCCAGTCAGCACGCTATGGCAGTGGGCACTGCCGGTTATACCGCCATGCTGTGTGTGATGGCGCTTGAATCGCAGGGCGTTACACCTGACAAGGGCGAGGTGCTGGTTACCGGTGCAAATGGTGGTGTGGGCACCACTGCTATTGCAATCCTGGCGAACCTTGGTTACGACGTAGTGGCCTCTACAGGTCGGTTAGAACAGGCGGATACGTTAAAAGGCCTGGGCGCCAAAGAGGTCATCGATCGTGCGACACTCAGTGAACCAGGTCGCCCACTGGCTAAAGAGCGTTGGGCGGGTGTCGTCGATTCTGTAGGGAGTCACACGTTGGCTAATGCCTGTGCGGCCACTCAGTCTGAGGGGGCGGTAGCAGCTTGTGGCCTGGCTCAGGGCATGGATTTTCCGGCTACCGTAGCGCCATTTATTCTGCGCGGCGTAAAACTGATGGGGATTAACAGTGTGACACAAACCCTGGCGGTGCGTGAGAAAGCCTGGGCACGGGTTATAAAAGACTTACCTGAAAGCAGCCTCTCGACCATTACCAAACAGGTTACCCTGGCAGAAGCGCTTGAGGTTGCTCCTCAGTTTCTGTCAGGTCAGGTACAGGGTCGAATTGTTGTCGACGTGAATGCCTGATTGATTGACGAGCTCCCCTTACACCAGGGGAGCATTGTTTTTCTATCACCGAAATTTAAAATCCTCTATCGTTGTTTTTCTCCTCTGTCTGCCACGCCTCACTGTTTAACTCATCACAGGAGCCTTTTATTCTTCAGGAATAGATCACCAGGTGTATACTGCGATTGGTTTTATTAGCTACGAATAAAATACGTTTGAAAAAGCAATTGGAACCCAAAAAGGAACGCGTCGGGGGTGGGTTGTTTGACAAGGAGCTTACTCTGCAGATTGACAATACATCGGGGTTTTGGTGATAAAATCACCATAAATGGTTACGCGTAACGCTTTATGCCAGGTTTTCAGTGTGTTTTTCCCGTAAAAGCAATGTTGGTAGCATCCGGCCGGAAAGGAGAATAGTTGGCTGGTTCCTCTATGAAACGATTGTTTCACGCGTGTAGCAAGCACCAGCATGGCTATTATTAAGGAATGTTCAGGTCTGTTTTTACACTACTCCCAAGTAAATTAGCGTGCTGGTTTTACCCGCTCAAGGGAAAAAAACGGCTGGTTATAACTCCCGGAATTCACCGCCGATTCGAACTAAACTATCTTTTCGGGGCGTTTAGATAGGCTAATTGTGCGCTATAATGTTTGTGATACTTGTCCTTAGCCGGTGGCTGCATTTGGTATTATGCAGGTCTGTCTGCAGTGATAGTCAGGTTATTCAGGAGTTAAAGCTAATCGGTACTCAAAAACTGTTTATCAAAATTCTGACGGTTATTATTGTTGTTGAAACAATGATAATGGTTGGGCTTTACGCATTACCTACTGAGTTATCGCCGTGGCAATATGCACTGGTTGATGCAGCATTCCTTGCTTTGCTCTCCATGCCGGTGATTTACTTCTTAGTCATCCAGCCCTATGAGAAGAGTCTGCTTAAGATGCGTGCTGACGAAAAGCGTATCCTTTGTCAGTTGAGGCAGGTGAATAACGACCTTGCGTTGCAAAAACGAACGCTCGATGAACACGCCATAGTGAGTACCGCAGGTAAAAGCGGTGATATCATCTATGTAAATGATAAGTTCTGCCAGATAAGCGGCTTCACTCGCGAGGAACTACTTGGTCAGAATCATCGAATTGTCAACTCGGGTTATCATAGCAAAGGCTTCTTCAAAGCGCTTTGGTCGACGATTTCCAGCGGCAATGTATGGCACGGTGATATTAAAAACAGGGCGAAAGATGGTACATTTTACTGGGTAAATGCCACCATCGTTCCGGTGCTGGATGAACACGACAAGCCTTATCAATATATCGCCATTCGTACCGACATTACGGCGCAAAAGCGTACGGAAGAAACCCTTAACCAGGCGCAGCGAGTTGGTCATATTGGTAGTTGGGACTGGAATCAGAAAACTGAAAAGCTGGTTTGGTCAGAAGAAATCTACAACATTTGTGGATTTCCCCAGTCTGTCCGCTCGACCAGTAAAGAACTCTTTATCACCGTCATCCATCCTGATGACAGAGAATACGTGCTGCAGCGGTTTGATCTTTCTAAAACCACGAATACGCCGTTTGATGTGGAGCATCGTATCACCCGCCAGGGTAATGGCGAGGTGCGCTGGGTACACGAGAAGTGCGTGCACGATCGTGATGTGATGGGCAACGTAGTGCAATCCCATGGCATTGTTCAGGACATCACTGAACGCAAACTAGCGCAGCAAAAAATTAAGCAATTGGCCATGACGGACCAGCTAACCGGGCTGGCAAACCGCAACCAGTTTTATGCCACCTTTGACAAATTCATTTCTATGGCTGAGCGGGATAGTGCGCTACTCGGCGTAATGATCCTCGATTTGGACAGGTTTAAATCCGTTAACGATAATTATGGTCATCAGACCGGGGATAAGCTCCTGCATATTATCGCTCAGGAATTTCGTGAAAACTGCCGGCAAATCGATTTAATTGCCCGTCTGGGCGGCGACGAGTTTGCCATTGTGCTCTACAAACCATTTGATAAAGGGGCAATAAGAGAGGTAGCCAGCCGCATTATCCGTGCTTTCGAAGCGCCAATGCATGTTAATGGCCACCGTTTACAGGTAGGCGTGAGTATTGGTATCTCAATATTTCCCAACCATGGTACCGAGCAACACGCGCTAATAGAAAATGCCGACGCGGCACTTTATGAAGTAAAACGCCAGGGTAAAAACAACTTTCGTTTTTACGATCCCAACGACTATACGCTCAGCTAGCGAATTGCGTTTTACCATTATTGTGCCGATGAAAATAATTTGTCCTGTCGAAGAATATTTTCCACTCTGAATGTCATAGGTAGATGGACCGACAAAGCGCATAATCGCGCGGTTTTCATCTATTGGTTACAGCATTCATGCAATTTACTAATGACCGTGTTTCCGTTTACGCATTGCCGGAAAGTCAGCTGACTTCAGACTATGCGATTGATATTGGTACCCGTTATCGCGACGCCTCACTGATCGAGCTACCAGGTGGCGAAGCCTGGGTATTTGACTACGGTGTTATGGTTTTCTGGGGCATCGACGAAGATGAACGTTTGTCGCTGTTACATCGCTTAAAGATTCAGAGCGAGTTGCTGGCTGGTGAACATCAGGAGCATTTTCGGTTTACCGTTGGTGCGGGTGAGGTCAAGCTGCAAAAAGACCATATTACGCTATCGTCGGATGATCCTTTGCTCCGTCTGGCGATAAGTCACGCGCTGGCACAGTCCATCAAGCTTAATGATTATGAACTCAGAGCTCAGCATACTATTGCTGAATACAGTCACTTACCCAAAGTGCTCGCCGAGACCGGCTCTATCAAGCTGGGGCGACGTGACATCGCCAGTATTCGCGGGCATCTGTTTAGCACTAAAAGCGACATTTTCCTGCATTATAATCTGCTCGATACCCCTGAGTTTTTCTGGGAATACCCGGTTTACGAACTGGCCTACAACACGGCAGCGAAGTATCTTGATATTCGCCCCCGGGTTGAGCTGTTATCGAACAAACTTAATGTTATCCACGAATTGTTCGATATGCTGGCCGACGAACTTAATCATAAGCACTCTTCGTTTTTAGAGTGGATCATTATCATCCTTATTGCCTTTGAAATAGTTATGGTTGGTGCAGAAGGGCTGTTGTCTCTGTTTTAACACTGAGCCAGTTACCCCTCATTTGGGGTAACGGCCAGTGACTCACGCTGGATAAGTTCGCCATGCAGGATAACGGTGTCGATGGTTTGCCAGTTTTCCACGTCTTGTTTCGGATTTTTGTGCAAAATAAGCAAGTTTGCGACTTTTCCCGGCTCAATGGTGCCATACTGGTTTTCCAATCCAAATTGCTGTGGGCCGTTTATAGTCGCTGCGGCAAAGATTTGTGACGCGCTTATTCCCGCCGCGGCCATTTGTTGCATTTCATAATAGGTAGAGAGCCCCGGAGCGGCCGCAAAAGAGGGGCTTGACGGGTAATCAGAAGCCAGTAGCAATGGATGATTGTGGCTGGCAAGATAAGCGGCAGCCTGTTTAGCCCGGTTTACCCCGTAGCCACTCAGTTCAAATACTTTGGCGTCGGGTAATCCACCAAAATCTGCACTGATTTCGCGTTTAAACCATTGCCCTTCATGAGTCGAATACCATTGAAGCAGCGCTGCAGGTAACACTTTTTTTCGCCGTTCGTCACTGAGCGTGCTGTTATCATACATCTCCTGCAGCGATAGCATCACCTGGATAGTAGGCATATAGGCGGTATCTGTGTTAATCAGCCTGTCTAGGGTGGCGTTAACCGGTGGGTTATCCGGGGCAGCCTGCCATTGCCAGTTCCATAGGCCATGGGCGATTCCATCTACCTTATGTTCCAGGGCAATCTGATACATGTCGAGGGCATTGGCATGGGCCCAAATCTGCAGATTAGCTTTATCTGCGGCTTTGCGGATGCGTTGCAGTGTATCATCGGTTAATAGCGGCCAGTGAGAAGCCCCGCCAAATCCATCCTCAATGTATATTTTGATGCAGGGTGAGCCTGTTTTGGCTATCGCAGTCACCACCGCTTCCGGCGTATGTTGGGCAGGATCTATATTGTCAGGTAAAGTAACCTTAGCAGGGGTTTCAATGACAAAATATTTAGCCTTTTGCAGAGTAAACTCTGCAGACAGGTGAGGGTAACCGCCAATCACAGGAATGGACTGACATGTAAAATAATCAGGGTGTTGCTGTGCAGCGGTAAATCTGGATTCTCCATCACTACCCCCCAGGTTAAGTACCTGAGTAATCCCAAAATACAACAGGCTTCTGGGTAATTGCGTTAAATACTCATCAACCATCCCGGCATACTGCCTGGCATTAGGCGAATCAAGAAAACCAATCCCCGGGATACTGCCTACATGCACGTGGCTATCCATAATACCGGGCGTAAGGTATTTACCTTCACCTTCAATAATAGTGGCAGCGGGGTTGTATGGCCGCAGCGGAACAGTGGTTACCTCGGTGATAACGCCATCGACAATTCTTACCTGCGTATTTTTCTGAGCAGCATTAAGATGTGCCGACACGAGGGTGAAATTGTTGAGGATCATTTCGTCTGCCAGCGTGACGCCATGCCACAATGCCATTGTAGCCACCGCTATCAGTTTTATTCTCATGTTAAGCTTTTCCTTGCCGGTCGTTGAAATCGACTTATTTTAAAATTCGACACTTTTCTTACAAGCAGAAATCTGTAAGAAAACGTACAACTGAAGGGCAGAGAGAGGGGCAGTCATCATTACTGAACCGCAAATGTATCGCCTGGCGTAATCACAAACGACACAATGAGACTCGTGTATTCATACCCAAGAAACCATACTAACAAAAGGGAGTATACCTTCAGGGTATAGAAGTGGCGAGTAAAAGGTATTTCCCAGCCAATCGAAGCGCGTGTAAGTTTACACTATGTTAACGAATGGCTTGGTAAAGGTAGCTACGTTTAACCTGAGTGATCGTATCGTTTATTTTTTATCTGTTACGTAAACCCAGGTATAACAAACACCTACCATTGGACGCTGGATTGTTTTCACCAGTACAAAAAGTAAGTCAGCGACACAATAAGTTTAACAAGTTGTTGCCAACTCATTCCACAGTCATAAAAAATGTAACAAATACAAGGTGGTGAATATGTCAATGCGTGGTGTGCTAAGACTGGCTGAAGTTCAGATGCGAGTACTGGATATGGCCGACTCCAAACAACATTACGGTACCCGGATGGGCTTACACGAGATGATGACAGACGATAATGGCCTGGTTTACTTTAAAGCCTGGGCGGAACACGATCACCATAGTCTGGTATTGCGGGAGACTGATCAGGCCGGGTTGGATCATATCGCTTTTAAAGTATACGACGATGCTACTCTGGATGATCTAGAAAAGAAAATTATCGACTTTGGCATTGAGGTAGAACGTGTGGATGCTGGCGTTTACCCTAAAAGTGGTCGCCGCTTAAAGTTTATCCTGCCCACCGGACATGAAATGCATCTGTTTGCCGAAAAAGAGCAGGTGGGTAACTCATTGGGTACGCACAATCCTGATGTGATCCCCGATGATGATGTGTGTCGAGGTTTTCGCATAAACGGTCTGGATCATGTGTTTATCGTTGGGCCAGATGCTGACCAAAACTTAAAACTCTTTACCGAAGTATTTGATTTTAGCTATACCGAGAGAGTTATTGATGGTGAGGGCAATACAGTATTGTTCTTCGTTAGCTGCTCTAGCCGGGCTCATGACATTGCTTTTGGGGTAAACCCCAATCCCGGCCTGATTCACCATGTTTCCTTCCGCCTTGAAAACTCCCAGGATCATATTCGAGCTGCTGATCTGATTGGCAAGTATGAAATACCGGTTGAAATGAATGACCGCCATGGTGTGACTCAGGTTAAAACGGTCTATTACTTCGATCCATCAGGTAATCGCAACGAAGTTTTCTGCGACGGTTATACCTATTATCCGGATATGCCGCTATTAACCTGGACCATGGATGAACTTGGCCATGCCGCATTTTCACAGTCTCTGCATGTGCCGGAGAGTTTTTTAGGGGTATACACCTAACCAGTTTTGAATGGTATCCAACCACATTCAACAGCCGGCCTATCATTGATAGCCGGCTTTTTTATTCTGCGCAGCGTAACTGGTGCACTTTTTCATCAGCTTTAACGTAATGATAATAACTCAGGTTATTGCCCGGGCCAGATATGGAGTTATTGATCACCACACTGCTAAGCTGGATTGAGATGCATACGAACTATCGTACGCATGAGCTGCCGCATCCTGAAGTTGTGGTATTGAGTCACAAAGAACTCACTGAGGAATATTATCGAAATGCCGACGGAGTAGCGCCTGAATCGGATGTCGATATGCGGCTCAAAGCACTCTATGCTTTTGAGGATGGCGCTTATGGTACTATTTATATTCTGGACCCGCAGTCGGTTACTAATGCCCGCCACTATGACAATCCATTAGACAACCCCAATTTTAAAGAGGTTTTGCTGCATGAACTGGTGCATCACGTTCAGTGGCATTCAAAAGCAGTTAAGCAATGGCAGTGTAGTAATCAGGGCGAACTGGAAGCTTACTTGTTGGGTGCCATGTATCTCAATCAACACGATACCCATGACACCATGACCAAGCGGATCTTCTGGGCCAACCGCTATTCATGGTGCCAGGGTAATGCGGCTAACACACCATATTAGTTTGTTTAGTTGCCAGGGTTTGCTGAACCAGGTCAACGCCTGAGTTACCGCTATAATCAGACCATATCGTTAGCGTTAAGTAACCGTCTTCATTTTGCTTATAATAGGGCTTCACTTAAAGACGCCTTAATATCGGCATCGAATGACTTAATCACTGCATAATCTGAAGCGACTGAATCGGAAAAAACCAATCGAACTTCTGCGTAATCCTGCTCAGTACTCAAATCCAGATCAGCCAGCAAGACATTGTCTTGGTTTGGGACAGCAGTAAAACCTCGCCTTTCTGCCTGGCGGGCGGCGAAGGCTTGCAGATCATCAGGGCCATCATCACCGCCACAGCCGCTTAGCAGCAACACACACAAACAGGTTAATAAGTAGCGCACTACTAACACTCCATTAAGAAATTAAAGATCATTCATTGTCGTCAGCTCACACAGCCAGATGTGTTGCTGCGCTAAACATGTTTAATCACTGTACTTCTAAGGAATGCACTTAACTACAGAAAAACTGTTACAATTTGAACACCTTGTGTAAGGCTCTAACGAATAAACGCCAGCCAGTTTTCGAGCAGATTAGCAAAATCCATCAGACCACAGCCTGAAACGGGGCCTTCAGCTAAATCTACATCGAACTCGCTGTGATTGAGTTCGGTGTTATTAAGGAACAGTTCTACTTCGTCGTCGGCTATCATCAGGTGATAAATTTTGCCGGTATATTCAAATTCCATTTGCTGTCTGGCGAGTAACTTTTCAATCGCTGTCAGTAGATTGGTAACAGCTTCAGTGTCTGCACCAATATCATGGCTTAGCCAGTCACCAAAGTATTCACTTTCCACATCGCATTTTGCCAGCGGTTCCCCGGTGACATCGGTTAAAAATTCAAAATCCATGGTTTATCTCAGGCAGTGGGTGGTACAAATACATGGCCGGTATTTTCCAGCTCGGTTAAGTACACACGAACGTCAAACTCAATTTGATGGTAGTCGGGCAACATGTGCCGGCACAGCTGATAAAAAGCTTTATTATGTTCTTTTTCCTTCAGGTGGGCGAGCTCATGCACCACAATCATATTTAAAAAAGCTTCCGGGGTAGTTTTAAACAGCTCACTCACCCTTAACTCATTTTTACTTTTCAGCTTGCCGCCCTGAACCCGCGAAACATAAGAATGCAGGCCCAGTGCATGGTTAACAATGTGAATTTTATTGTCGTAAATTACCTTACTCAATGGCTGTGTTTTTTTCATGTACTGATTTTTGATTGCCATTGCATAATCACGTAACGCTTTATCGTTATTCATGTTATGCACCCGGGGATAGCGAGCGCGCAGCCAGTCTCCAAGCTTGTTGGCATCCAATAGTTGAGCAATC
>CENT01066113.1_pt1 | contig 17655 bp, 18 predicted proteins | sample 530141 | NCBI WGS metagenome assembly CENT01 (sample SAMEA2591074, study PRJEB7988) | marine metagenome | isolation source: saline water (ENVO:00002010), including | reverse complement strand
AATGCAACGATATTATTCGCTGCGGTGTCAGATGTTTTTGCATCTATTGGGTGCTTATCCAAGCAGGTTTCAGTCACGCTCCTTGTACCCCGTCGAAACCATGGCACCCCCGTGAATGGAAGTGAGGGGAATCGAACCCCTGTCCGAAATGTAGGTGGCGTCACCTATTCCACAAAAGTGGAAAGCCACATGTCGGACTTGAACCGACGACCTACGGTTTACAAAACCGTTGCTCTATCCAGCTGAGCTAAAGTGGCGTATGAATTCTAGGTGTCCCCAATTGGATCCCCAGACTTTTTGCCCTGTCTCAGGATTGATCCCCGAGTCCATGACATTGTATGTATTATACCCAAGAACTATGTCATTCGTCAAGTAAGTTTTGATGCCTTGCCAGACGACCCAGCAGTCACAGTCAGTGTTGTGACCGAAAAATTTTCCATGCTTTTCATCATACTCAAAGATTGTATCACATCCTTCCTTGTACTGGTGACCTGTCAGGTCAAAATTTTTGATGCGAAATTTTTCTCCATCTGGGAAAACACGCATACGAAATTGCCTGTAGGGTCTGTCCTGTGAGTGATAGTATGCTTGAGATCCCTCAAACCAATCACCACCGATCCATTCATGCTTAATAATGATCCTAGCGTAGCGGGTAGGATGCTTTAATGCTTGTAGACGATTGTCAAAAGTTCCTTCTAGATAGTCATGAAAGAGTGTCATCGGGCATGAGTTCAGGGTTCTGAACTTCTATATCGAATAAAAGTGGGTGTAATTCTTCTGCAATCAGATATTCAGAACTCTTGTCAACTTGATCTAATGAAAACTCTGGATTACAAGCTGCCTCAGATTTAATCCAGACATCTTCCAATTGTTTCTTATCAATGGTGTCAAATGAAAATGGCATACCATCAATGAAGTACATTTTGACTATAGTCTCGTAATCTCCAGGGAATGTGCAGAACACATACTTAGAACTAATTGAATATCCCTTGAAAGACATAAGCTTCTATGTCATACTGGATTATTTATGTGTCAGCGTATGAAAACAAAAATTTATTTACGTAATCTTCTGAGAAAGATTTACCAAACTTGCTTGCCATGTATCCAATCACAGGATCTAAGTCTAACATATATTGGTCAAACTTTTTGTATACTCTGCCATCAGTTTCCTTCGGTCTAGCAAAATAGAGTAGTTCTTCGTATGCACTTACATAACGCTTGAAGTTAATAAGATGTTTTTTAATGTCATCTACAGTGCATTTCCTAACATAAACAAATCTGGAAAAATGATTGCCTGGTTCAAAGAATCTGATGTCATCATTAGTGTTGTCATACATGTCTGGTAGTAGATATGAGATGACAGGGTGATCGAACTCATAATTTGGAGTTGGATGCTGGAAGTCCCAAACAACTATTACTTTCTTCTCAAAGAAACACATCAAATCCATACCAAAACTAGGAAGATTCTCTCCTGTTTTTGGATAGACAATGTTATTATAGATTTTAGTTCTACCATCATCAATGATGGTTTCTCTGGATTTCAATATGTGATCCCCAGAATATATTTTTGATTTCAGTTTTGGACCATGGATCCAAATTTTACTGTTTTCTTCAACTTTTAAGTTGAGTGATTTGACTAAGAAGTCTTGGTATTCATTCCACATTTAATTATCTATAGGAGTGGGGGGACTTGAACCCCCACGATGTTACCATCAGCGGATTTTAAGTCCGATACGTCTACCGATTCCGTCACACTCCCAAAAATTCATAAATGACATCACTGCCCCACATTTTTCTACTGCGGTTCGCGGTCCATCCTCGGTCACGACTTTTGTATCTATTACCGTCAAATTCTACCATACTTTCAACAAATCCGCCATTCACTATACACTCATCTGTAGCAACTTTACCTTTGTAGATACCGTTCTCTAGAGTGAATATCATATCACAACAATTACGATGTCCCTGCCAGTCTACTCCCCAGTTCTCAACACGGATGTGATCACCTTCAGTATAAACTTTATGCCAACGCTTTCTATATGGTTTTTCTTCACCAAGATAGTGATACCATTGCTTAGACTCTAGTTGTTTGGGTCCTAGTCTAGTCCAGCGAATTTTGACATGAGCATATCTGGCAGGATCAGCAGATGCCTGCTTCCAACTATCGTAGTATCCTTCTAATTTATCACAAAATTCTTCAGCATTCATGTAAAGAGACCAGTGTCTTTCATATATTGTAGTGCTTCTTTCATACTACCGATATGCTTAGCATCGATAGAAACTTGTGGATATGATGCATCACCGCCAAACTCCATTTCAAACTGATATTGTTCAAAATGATTCCCAACTGTATACTCAAGAAATTCTTTTACATCTGGGAGAGTTTTAAGTAACTGAGTCATTCGTTCACATTCTTGACTGCCGTTACTATAAATTACAACTGTATCAATCACGCTGCCTCCAGTCATCAGGTTTGTCTCTCTGAAACCAGTCAACGATTTCATCTGCACCTTGGAACCCCGTCTTGTGATTGGATGGGTCGGGGTCGCCAAGTCCCATCCTATTCATAAAATCATCTATACTACCATCTTGAATATCTTGAGAAGCAGAGCGTCGTGCTTGCTGCAACCAGTTTCTAGCGGTGGTATGTGATTTTGCCAACTTCTCTGCCCACATCATGTCATCCAATGACACCTTTTCTTTTTTGGCAATCTTGCTACAGATACCTTCCATGCGAAGGCGATATTTAGTAGAAAGCATTTTACTCTCGCAGTTTTGTTTCTAAGTCAGAAAGTTTAGTAAACTCTGTATGTGCGGCGTCTTGACGCTCACACACAATATTTAGAATGTCATCCAGAATGGTTTCATTTTCAACATAGTCATCAAGGTACTTGTCGAGTGCTTCTTTCAAATACCTATATCTATGCCACTCTGGACTGTATGGTTTGTAGTGCATGATATAGCAAATATATGTCCTGCATTATAGGACAAAAAAATGGGGGTGTCAAGCACCCCCTAACATTATATTATATTATCTTCAGAAGGAATAGGTAACACCCACTTTAGTACCATATCCAGTGTCAGCATCATCAACGCCACCAGCGAAGGAGAGTTCGCCGTAGACATCCAGAGATTCGGTAGCAGCAACGCTAGCATATGCCTTACCAGAAAGAACAGTGTCAGACTCACCACCATCGGTTACGACGAAGGAAGGACCTGCTTGAACGCCATAGGAGACAGCACCAGTAGCACCAGCGTAGCCTACATGAGCATCTGTCGTCGTCCCAGTGTAATCAGATCCCGTGAATCCAGAGTTCGCTTCGATATTCACGTAAGGACCAGCAAATGCAGCAGGAGCAGCAAAAGCAGTAGCAGCTGCGGCAGCAGCAAAAGCAGTTTTGATCATTGAAATTTACCTCATTAATAGTAGATTGATTGGGTCTTTCCCAACCACACGAGTAATTTATCAGAGTTGAGGGGAAAAATCAACCCCCCTTGTGCCAGTTTGCTATGAGTATATCTTACCTGTCAGTTAAGATAAATTAATGCACCAGTGATATTGACATTGCCCGTAGCAGTGATATTGACCAGTCCTTTGGCGTCAATACTCACATCTGTAGTTGCATTTAGTTTGACTGAAGTAACTGCTGTGAGTTCAGTTGCTAGAGTAGATGTTGTCTTAAAGTCTTTAGCGGCAGTGAAGATCATAGATCCTGGTGTTGCTCCAGAAAAATCTGGTTTCTCAACTCCAGCAGAACCTAGGATGCTACCAACCTTTGTGGATAGTTTTATGTCTCCATTCAAAGAATATAAGTTGAAGGCGCTCTTAGGGTCGTATACTAGACCACCCTTTGAACCAACAACACCTAGTTCATACTTACCAACAACCTGCTTCTTCATGTCACCCAAGAATTTTTCACTCTTGTTTCCAGCAGAAACGATAGCGGTAGTTCCTCTAGGATCCAATTGTACATCACTCTTCTCACTTGTCAAGGATGTTGACTGACCAAATACAATTTCTTCTTTATTTCTAGTGATCATCTTGAGAACACCAGCGTTCATTGTAATGGTGCCACCGCCCCCTACACCCGCCTGTAGGTTGAGTCCTCCCAGTCCTACCAAGTTCAGTAGTCCTGTCGCTTCTATGACCACATGAGTGCCAGAGATACGCTTCTCACCATGAACTTCTTCACGACTGTCACCGTGACAGATCTCAGACTTTGCTAGACCAGAGGTGGATCCGTCACCCTCACCTTCCTCAGTCGCAGTGGCATTAGTAGAGTTTGCATTGTACTCTGCAATTGCTGGTCCATCGTGCTTCTCAAGTTTTCCACCAGTAGTGTTGATCATGAATCGACCACCACAAGGATTGCCCTTGCCTCCAGGTCCAGACACAAAAATAAAGTCACCTTTCTGAGTGATGGTAAATCCATGACCAGTCAACTTGTTTCTGGCATCTAAGTCACCACCATCAGTTCTCAGAATATATTCTTCATTCTGAAAAATGACACTAATTTTCTCAACAACCTCAGGTCCTTTCTCGTCTGGAGTTGCTTGGGAATTTTTTCGAGCAGCTTGATCTAACAGTCTACCCTTTTCCTTGTTTACATCTGCTAATGCCATTATGGACAATCAATATAACGACCAGTGCCAATCTTGGCAGAACCAACCTTGACGAGTGCTTCAGTATCTAGACATGTTATGGATGGTATATATCTAGCACCAAATCCTCCACCACCTAGTATTCTAACATCAGGATACCTTTCATAGGTGGTCTCTCTATCAAGAACTCTAATACTGATAACAAATCCCTGATCGTCAATGACAGCCTCTGCTTTTCCTTTCTCACCATCAACATATACATCAGGAGCACTAGTGTAATTGACACCAGGAGACAGCATAGTGTAACTGTCAATGATACATCTCACATCATTATCTGCTGGGAGATTTAATTTGTATCCAGAACCAGCAGTTGTAACTCTAATTTCACTTACTCTATCATCAGCATCTAATAAAGCAATCGCAGTTGCACCACTTCCTGCCCCAGGAATAATGACTGTAGGTGGTTCTATATACGGATCTCCAGGATCATCAACTGGAATATCAATAATTCCACCATCATCATCAGTGATTGGTGGTTTTGTTGTTGGAGGTTTAGGTTCTGTGAATGTCTCTCCGTCTTCAGTATCATCAGGTGTTGTATCATCCAACACTCTATCTTGTAAATCTTCTGGAGATAGATTTGCAATATCACCAAGAATAATTACAGATGTACTAGCACCAGTTCCTTGAATACCAAAGATTAATACTTCATCATCCTCAAACTGTCCGTCTTCCTCGATACCAACAACAACCTTTGCTGAATTAGATTCAATAACGAAAGATCCTTGTAGGTTACCACCTATAATGTCAGATCCAGTGATGTTTGTACCAAATAATCTATACTCTAGTTCAGTTCCAGACTCTACATTAGTAGTGGTGATTGTATAAGTTACAAACTCATTTTCTTTGACAGTAGCTCTATCAGCACGAACAGTGTATGTTGGTTTCTCTTCTCCAACTTCTGTCACTTCTTCTGTATCACTATTGTTTGTTACAATGTCCTCCACCACATCATCGGGGAATGCAAATGTAAAATCTCTATCAATATTTGTGGCACCACTATTTGATGGTGTATTATCAGCACCACCAGTTGTCCTTCTAAGAGGATTGATTACAATTCTTCCGTAAGAATTTCTAAACTGTGTGAATGAAATTTCAGGACCAGGAGTTTCTCTTCTAAGACGAACGAAAAAGTCTTCTCTGCCTAGGTCACTATCAGGTCCAACAAATGTCTGGACCTCGATTTCTTTCTGTGTCTCACCAGGAGAGAATCCTAAAACACCAGATGTTGACTGATAGTCATCCTGATCAGCAGTTCCATTAACAGTGAAGAAACTGACACTAGATGCAATACTTGTAAGACCAAACCTATACACAATGATCTTAGCAATCTCACCCTCTGTTACTTCAGTCTCAGTAATATCATACTCAATTAGATTTCTCTTCTTAGGTGGTTTCTGAGTACCACCAATAATCACAACTTCTGTGTTCTCTAACTTAGTTCCCTCAAATGCTTCTTCGCAAGTATATGTTGACCAGTCTGCTCCAGTGCCATCCCATGGTTCATCTAGATCTTTCAACAGTTTGTCTAGGAAGTCTTCTTTCTTGTCTGTCTTACACTTAGTGGTAACAACTGTTGTCTTCTTACATCCTTTGCTAGGACCATCACACTGAATACCAAGTAGATTGAGAACATAGTTAATTGCATCACCAATAATATTAAGAGCAGAGGCAACTGCACCTAAAATTTCTTGAATAGGACCAAGGATTTTACTTAACAACTCCTCCATCAATGATTGGATTTTGTTAAGGATACCTGCTACAAGTTTATCTACTTGACATGCTGCTGCTTTGTAGATAGAAAATAGATATCCAAATAACAGATCTTCTAGAAATGATTGCAATCTGAGTCCTAGATCCATCATGCTACACCCTAGGTTAGCAAGTAATTCATTGAGGAATTTAGTTAATGGAGTCAGAGCATTACCATTCTCATCAGGTCTTAAGATCATTTTAATTAGATCATCGATACCTGCCTTGATCTTATCAATGACATATCCCTTGACTTTTGCAATAAAGGTCTCCATAATACGGATTGCTTTATTGACATATTTCCTTCCAATATCAACAGTGTCGTAGATCTGTCCAGTCCACTGACCAACTAGGTATGTGCCAACCTTACCATTACTTTGCTGCACATCTCTGAGCATCTCACTCAGCAACCTCGTAAAGGTGCTGTTTAAGTCACTCTCTTCACCACAGTTTGTAGCAACAGCAACACTCCAGTTGATGCCTGCTCTATTTGTGTCAGAAGCATCTGCTCTCTTGGCAGCAGAAAGATTTGTAATTAAAGATGGTTTTGGACCTTCCTCAATATCATCACTGTTTCCACCGACAAGTGCATGTCCTGCATCTCCAGGGTTGAAGTCTCCATCATCTACAGGTTGATCAGTTTGTCTAATCTCAGGATCCTTGAATGTAGTAAAACTCTTACATCCATCACCAGGATTAGGATCTTCAATAGGTTCTGGTCCTGCATTTGCTACCTGACCGATCGACCCCATGATGACTGGTTGCTGTTGCTCTCTATCTAAAAAGAAACCAACAACCCAGTCACCTGATTCTAGTCTAGGTGTTTTGGATCTAACTCCACCCGCAGCATAAGGATCTGTCACAGGCATCATAGTGATTGCCCATGGCAGATCTTCAGTTGGTACTGCTGTACATGTTTTAGGGTGATGTCCTACAATTCTAACTTTGTAGCGACCTGAACGCTTAGGATCTTTCCCACCATCACTCCGATATGTAGACGATTCAACTTGACCGATCCACCAGGCAAAACCATCGGAACCGATTTGGTTGATCGGAAATAATGAGGAAAAAGCATCCATAATTAGTTATCGTGAATTTTGCACTCAGGTGCTCCAGGTTCTACTTCACAATAGAGTTCGAGTGCAGTGGGATCGTGATGATCACCTTGCTCGATTTCTTTTTTGTGGTTCTCTGCGTAAACTTCTAGTTCGTGTAGCTCTTCTTCGACATGACGACGCTTCTGTGGAGAAGTCATCGGATTGTCTAGAATTTCTTTATCAGTTTTAATATGTTGCTCGATGCTGTCCATAAAACTCCTACTTTACTTTGGATTCTTCGTGACCTATAGAGTCTCTGATTAACTCCAATACAGTATCGCACTTTTTAGTAGTGTTGTCAAAGATATTTGAGACTTTCCTAATAAGATAGATGCCACTATGCTCTGGATCTAAGGATCCTTCTTCTGCTTTAGCAGTCTCTGATACTTGATTGGGAAGTCTTACATCTATTTTATCTCCTACCTGCAGTGACAAATTACCAGTAACTGAGATTGTCAATTGCTGATTGAACAAGATTCCTGCTCTAGCAATCGCTTGAAGTAAGTATTGTTTCTGGCAGTCTGTATAGGTCGCTGGTACTTCACCGTCTTCGTTAGAAGCGATTTCTGTACCATTATACCAATTTTCGTGATTGATCACAGTTGAAAAAATACGTGTGGGGTATTTAGAGATTGTGGATTGCCCATATGGTAATTTTGATTGTTTACCTAGGTGAGCCATTTTGTCCCACATGTCACTTAATTTATAGACATATTCTTCGTATTTGCCAGTATTTATGTTGAAAAAGCAGCATAATGACGAGTATGACCCCTGTCTTAATTTTTTGAATAGATCAATTTCAGATCCAAATATAACTTCCTGAATTTTAAATGGATCAAATGCATCATCAGTTTCAATATTCTTAGGTCCAAACTTATATACAGCTACAGGACCAGATCCACCAAATTTATTTTCATCAGATGAAATGATAGAGTCTACACTCTTAAACTTAAATCCAGTTGCAGTCTCATAGAAGAAAAATCCAGCAGTTCCTTTTAATTGAGATGCATCCTGAGGACTGTCAGAAGCAACAGGACTCTCCCCCGCAGTAGTATCAACCTTATTAGAAGTTGTTGGTTCTACAGACGCTTTAGATAGAGACTTTGCCTGTAGTTCTCTGATAATTCCAAATGGACTTTTAGAAGCTGGAATCAATTTAATATTATTGATACTCTCTTCCAACTCAAGTTTTGCTCCAGAAACTTTTAGATATTCTACAAGCAACTTACGAACAATTGAAGTAGGAGTTCCTGACAACACTTTGTTTACAAAGACACTTTCATTAACTAGAATACTTTCAGAAACCAGTCCCAAAGTATACATTCTTTTCTGAGCTGTCTCAATTCTATTGCCAACTTTCCACACACGGAAAGCATACTCATAAGTGTTACCCTTATAGTCTTGTATCTCTACAGTTAGTTTCTCAAATCCTTGGATGGGCATAGTCCCAGGAAGATTGGCACCTCTATCCGTTAGAACTAGAGTTGCTTTATATCCAATATCAAATATATCCTCATGATACTGAAAAGCAACTACAGGGTTCTCTTCGATTCCCTGCTTGTAGATAAAGGTATAAGGTTCACCATTCTCCTCTCCAACCTTCCAGATTTTAATATTCTTGAAAGAAAAATTACCTGCTTGCATAATCAGAAGAACTGGGAGGGTGTGTATCCTTTGGTATAGATTTCTGTTCCAGGGTCACCTACAGCGTCGATGGCAGAATAATATGTATCGACTTGCTCGGAAGACTGTCCATCAACATTGCTATTTAGAACCACTGGATCAAGAGTTGTGACATTGTTGTTCCTAACTTCCTTCGATGATGACTCTAGTGCTAGACCAGTATTATTCTGTGGTCCATGAACAGACTCAAACAAAACTCTTCTCTGTTCTTCAGATAGTTTTGGATTATTATACATCGCATTGGGTCCAGTTACCTGATCATATGCTGCCAGTGGTTGTGGATTAAGCAAATCGTTAATTATCATATCTGCCAACATAACAAATGGATGTGACATTTTTGGAACTCCTCTTACAGGAGGTCTAACTCCACCAGTTCGGATCTGACCTCTAAACATGTTTGCTCTGGTACTATTTGGATATGCGCCTCCTTGCAATTTTGTAGCAAGATCCCTACCCTTGTTAAACATTGCAGGAGTTGTTTTTGCCTGAGCTTCTAAAAAGTTGATACGAGGTGCTCCACCAGGAACAATGCTATTCACAACACCGCCAGGTCTTTGTACACCACCAAGTGATCCTCTACCACCTGAATATCTTTGAGCACCACCCAATGTAGGTGCAGAATATGCACCTTTACCAAGGATCTGTGGTTTAGAAGATGGTATATATGGTTTACCCTGCATCATAGCCATAAAACCTTCAAAGTTCATGCCAGTAAATCCAACACGGGATCCTTTCAATCCGCGTGCTAGTCCAGTAGGTCCACCAATACCATAGCTAGATGGAGTTTTTTGAGTTGCCATCTTACCACCGATGCCATGGTCACCACCTAGACCACCGTATCCTTTCTTTCCACCTTCTCCCTTGTCATCATCTGCACCTGTTAGGAATCCAACGAATGATCCAACAGCATTACCAACACCACCAAAAAATCCTATGATGGAATTAAAGAATTGCTCTGCAGGAGACATGACAGACATTGCGTCTTGACCACCGCCAGTGTTAGGTCCCATCACTGCAGTGCTGATCTTGTTTGATATTTGATCTGTTATATTGAATGCTTTTGTGATTGGTCTAACAGTAGATGCAATGGCACTTACAGGAGCACCACCAGGCATCGATGCCGCAGCTTTAGCTGCATTTGTCAGAGTAATAAGACCAGCTACCTTATTAGGTAACTTCATTGCCTCAATCAAATCTGATGAAGTTGCATCACTCTCATCAGTTCTTTTTAGAGTTGGTGCATTTACTATAGGAGTTTTTGGAGCAGGAGCAACACTTGGTTTAGAAGTTCCCATCTCATACTGAGGAACTGGTCTGACCTTACCATCTACAGCACTTGGTTCACCTTGAGTGTAATTGTTATCAAGTGGGGTGACCATCTCATCACCATGAAGTCTCACCAAATATCCACTATCAGGACCAGATACAACACCACCTGTTTCTAGATCTGGAATATCAAGTTGTCTTGCTTCTGGACCATCAGATTGATTTTGTTGTTCTCTTGCCTGATCTTCTGCTTCATTTTGAGCAGCAACTTCAACAGTTTTCTCCCCAAGTTTTACATATGCATCTGTATCAGCAAGATCGTCAACATCTGCTGTCGCTCTTTTTACTGCTTCAGTTTCTTTATCATCAGTGACTTTCTTGTCTAGTGCCAGTTGCTGATTGAGAATTTCAGCAATCGCATCTAACTTCTCTGAGATGGTGTCTGTATTTACAGAAAGTCCTCTAGCTATAGCAAGAGATGACTCCTTTGAACTTTGTATCTCAGCATCAATTTCACCTTGCTTTTCACCAATAGCACTTACAGTTCTAGTTAAAGACTCTGCTATCTTCTGTACAAGTAAGATAAGTTTCTCGTCTTTTACTTTAACGGGTCTGTTGACAGTATCACCATATTTACTGCTACTTGGCAGCATTGGTGTTTCTTTCTCTACACCAGGAGTATCTGCTGGTGCTGCCATTGCTGGACCACCAACTGCAAGATGCGGGAATGGATTACCTGCTCTGCGTTCTCTTGCCTGTCCTGTGATGGAACTAGTCTGACCACGATTGAAATAATCAGATGGTAATGGTGAAGCAAGTTCACTTTTTTGTCCTCTAGCAATATAATCAGGAAAATCAAACTGGTCAGTGAAACTCTTACCACCCCTCAAGAAACCAGGGGTGAACTGATACTTAAGTGCTTTTCCAAAGAACTCACCACGCCTCAACATGGGATCCACACCATACTTAGCTGCAGATTTCACAGCAAGTGCTTTCGCACTAGCACCTTTAGTCGCAGCTGCTGCTACTGCTTCGCCAAGTTTAGATGCTACTGTTGTGGTTAAGTCACCACTGTATGTTGAGGTATATGATGCCATGTTTTAAGCAGAAAGTCTTGCCATATGGAATGCCATAGGATCAAATTTATTAGATCTACTATCACCAGATTGTATCTGCTGATTACCAGCAGCAACTGTTGTAATATCTCTATTTAATAGTAAAGGTTGAATTATGACATTTTCAGTTTGATCTTCGGTAGATATATTAGAAATCTTCTGAAACATTCCGTTATCAGTAGGTCCAATGTTTTTAGACATCAGATTAGATGGCAATGGCGTACCATCAAATATGTTATACAAATTCCCATCATCTCCTTCCTCATATAATCCACCAAATGGTTTACTATCTTTCTTTGGTGCCTCTATCTTACTCAGATCTAAAGGTCCATCATAAAATAGATCCTTCTCTATTGCTAATCTCTCAGCACTAGGACCGCTTCTAATACTTTCTAATGCAGCTGCTACCATGTCACCACGATCAATTGCTGCTGTATATTTTTTATATGTCCCGTATGCATATGGAGCATTGTAACCAACAACCAACATAGCTGCTCTCTGAGAGTCATTCATCTTATTCCATGTAGGAACAATTCTAGAAAACTCTTCAGACAATGAACTGATGTTGGTGTTCAAAATAGCATCAGCTCTCGCCTTAGTAATTGGTTTGTCCTGATAACTTACAGGTTGGTCACCCTTTCTAATATCACCATAGTAAGTAGATCCCCACCCAATAGTAGCTCTGTCGCCAGAAACTCCAGTTCTATATGGATATATTAGAGTGTCGTCATCGATATCATCCCAGGAAGTATTACTTACGGTGCTGCTCTGATTTGGTTTGATGTAATCGTTTGTCCCTGGTGTCAGTGATGACAGTGCTTCGTCTTTTTTCAATGAAGTGATTGCAGTTCTTACACCACTACCACCTTCACCACCTTCCTGCTCAGAATCTTCATTGGATCCACTTGGTTCATCACTCTTGACAGAGAATCCATTCATTTTAATAAGAGAGTTGACTAAGAAAGAACCATTAGAATATGGTCCAGTTTTTTGACCTCTTTCGGTATTTGGTTCAAAGAAATCAAGACTGGTATGCCATCCACTCATGTTACCAGCACCATTGCCCTGCATTCTTGGTTCGCCGTTCGGACCTCTCTTTCCATTGTATCCAACTGCACCCAACAGGTCACCTGCTTTTATTTCCTGTCCCTCAGCGACTTTAGTTCCTCCATCAGGGAAGTGTGCATATAATGCATCAAATTGATTACCAGTAGTAGGGTCTGTACTCCTTACGACAACCACATTTCCATATGCAGCACCATATAATGGACCTGTTTCCATAACAACACCGTCAAATACAGCATAGTTATTCTTAAAATCATTAAAACTGAAATCAACTCCAGGTTCACCTGAGGCATCAACTCCCTGCCCTCCATGGTATTGAATCTGAGTTGGACCTGCCAGTGGATTAGTGAAGCTAAATCTATCTGGAACCTGTATTCCACTCACCAGTCCCCTAAGATTTCCAGGTATGTTTTTGATGAAATTAACTACTGGGTTGCCACCATCACCTTTATCGTCAGGTTGAGCATTTACAGCTTTCGCTATTTCTCTCTGAACATCCATACCCATCGTTTGAGCTGTTGGAGCAGATGCAGGTGTGCTTGTCAATGTTGTTTTCTTAATGCCAGTCTGAATAGGTACATTCTCTACGGTGAATGGTAGTTTTACGATATCTGCATAAATCTGTCTCTCAATACCAGCATCCTTAGCAACTTTCATTGTAGTTGAGACAATATCAGATCCAATTGTCTCAATCTGCCTAACAGGAACCATGGACTCTCTATCCATCAAGTCTAGTTGCTCAGTTCCATGAAGAGCAGCCATTCCAGGTAATGTTAGTTTAGTTCCAGTCTCATATTGCTTTTTAGTGCCTAATGGGTCAAAACCGAAGTCTCTCGCCATATCTGCTGCAGTAAATCCCCATCCCAAAATAGGAATAGCGGATCCAAGACTCATGATACCACCTAAAGTATCACCACTACCAAATCTAAAAGCAGCTTCAGTTAACGCAATACCAGTACCAATACCAGGAACAAATTTACCCGCTTTACCAAATAATTTAGTTCCTAAAGTTCCTTTTGCAAGAACTTTTGCTCCCGCTCTAGTTTGAATTTTATTACCAACTTTCTTGGCAATCTTCCTACCTTCCTTGCCCTTGACAATTTTCTTGCCTTGAATATTCTGGGCGGTTTTCTTCAGACGCTTATATTCTTTTTCATCAATAAGACCGTCTTTATACATGTCCTCAATTGCATTGAGTCCACCTCTTTTTAATTCATCTGGAAGATCTTTAATGTCAACTTGCATGTTATCAGCAAGTTCCTGAATTTCCAAAGCATTGAATGCTGTGGAAGTTCTATAATCGAGAGCATTCTGTAAAGATCTAGCTCTTCTATTAAACAAAACTCTGGCGGATCGAATACCAAATCCTTTCGCCTTCGAGATTCTATCAGTTATACTTTTTGCAGCTGCTCCACCTTTCCTCTGGAACAAAAGTTTTCCAATTGTACCGAATGCATTATCAATTCTTTCCTTGGCGGAAGACTTAGATGGTTTTTTCTTTGTAAGACCTCTAGTTCCAGAAAGATCTTCCATTCCAGCAGCAAGACGCATTTTTGCAATGCTTTCCTGTGCATCTAGGTTTTGTTTTTGTCTTTCTAATTGCTGTGAGAAAATTTCCGTCAAAGCATCCAACTTGGATGCCATCATATCGTTTCTTTCTACTAATAACTCAATATTAGCGATATGTGATGTCTTTATCTCTGTTAATTCATCTAATGACTTGTTAACATTAGATTCAATGTTCATCAACTTAGAATCTACAGTGATTCCAAGCATATTAGTAATTACAGTAGGCAGATCACCTTTAACAGGAACCGCAGCTGGGTCATCAGGCTTTTTTGCTGCGCGTTCGATCTCCTTTGCTTCTTTTTCTGGTTTACTGGAGTTTCTATCCTCAATTTTCTTTTTGACAGCATCAATCAACTTACCAGCAATAGTTGTGGTAAGATCTCCAGAATATGTTGTCGAATAACCCGCCATTATTTCTGCTGGTTCTTTTGCTTGACCTCTTCAAGATACTGCATAAGGAACGCAACATAAACTTCGCGTTCCCACGGTATCCAATTTTCAATCTCAGTCAAGCTATATTTATGGTACTGCATCAAAGCAAAATTGACCCTAAAGTACCCTTCCAGGTTGTTTTGGAAGAGTGCTACGCGAAAAAACTCTGCAAACCCTCAAGCACAAATTCAGACTCAGCCCCAGTTCTGGGATTTTTCACATTAAATGTATGTCTCAACTTTGGAGAGGTTTCATAAAATTGCTGAATTTTCTCAAATTGCTTTGTAGTCAGACTATCGACAAATTCACGGAATTCCTTCTTAGTTGTCGTAGTGCTGTCAAATACCTCTTCACCTTGATAGATTTGATCGATACTTTCACCAATTAAATTGAAAACTTCTTCAGTATCCAAGTTTTTCTGTAAAAAGTCCAATTCAATGAATCTCTGCATACTAGGATATTTCATCACAACACCAAATTCGTCACCAAACTCAATTTTGGCGGAATGACCTTCTGGTTTGAATACTTTAATATCACTAATAGGGATTTTTACATCAACCTTAGTTTCATTGTCATCTTGACATGTTACAGTCAAATTGATGGATTCACCAATAGATGCTCCACGAATATTCAGAAATAAGAATTCTAGATCAAAAATAGGTAGTTGATCTACCTTAATTCTACTAACAACGCAACTTTTGATCAAATCCTTAACTGCGTTAGTAATTTGCTTTTCGTCTTCAGACTCAAGTGCAAGCAAAAGCACTTTTTCCTCTTTTACCAAAAACGGGCGATATTTTACAGTTTTACCCGTAGATGGTAGTTCAAGTTCATATGTTGGATACCCAACCTTAGGCAAAGCCATGATAATAACCTCAGATCGTATATTTATTTAGATCGACTTTTTGACCCAAAAATTGTCGAGAAAAATTTTCCCACTTTTATGGAATCAGTCTTCCTTTTTTGATTTTGATGAATTATATACAACATCATGTTTCTTATAATATAAGTTGACTGTACATTTTGTCAACTGTGATGTTCCATAAGCAAGTGGAACAGTGTCAAGACTGTATGGGTAAGCATCTCTCAAACTATACACAATAGATGGAGATGTAGTGCTCTTTCTCTGGTCAATTTTAGCAATCTTAATGTTACGAGTGTAATCCTTAGGATACTTAACTCTAATGACTTTGTTCATATTCTCTGCATCACCACCAAAAATTTCCGCTGTTGATTTTTGATTAGATCTTGAAGGTCTGTTACCATCAGACATTTGGTTCTGCGCTCCAAAAATGTAGTCATGCCATGATGTAAAGAACTTTAACTGACTCATTTCCGCATCACAAATGAAACTTAGAGTCAAATCAGAAAATACTCTGGTATGTGCATATTGGAAGGAACCTTCTCCTAGATGTCTACCAGTCATCAAACCAGTTTGAGCTTGAACATTAGGTAGTTGTGCTTCATCACACATCAATTCAATAAATTCTTGGTCCGTACTCCACTCTGGATGGAAATCAAAAGAACCCATAATTTTAACTTGGTACATGCTAGAGAGCGCCATGCCCCCTTGCACTCCCATTTTAGTCATGATTTCTCTTATAGTTGCCACTCTAAATATAAATGTGGATCTTTTATATTTATGGCGTACTCAGGACTGTACAAACCAGTCAATCCTAAAAAGTACCGTGGCAATCCATCTCGTATCATTTATAGATCGTTATGGGAACGGAAGTTCATGGTGTTCTGTGATAGTACCCCCTCTATTTTAGAGTGGGGCAGTGAAGAAACTGTCATTCCATATCGTTGTCCGACTGATGGACGAGTGCATAGATACTTCCCTGATTTTTACATCAAGGTACGCGAGAAGTCTGGGAAGGTTGCGAAATACATCATTGAAATTAAACCCAAGAAACAAACAAACCCACCACATGATAAGAATAAAAGGACTGCTGCCTACAAACGGGCTGTTCTGACGTTCGCTAAGAACCGTGCCAAATGGGACGCTGCTCAGGACTTCTGTGAGGACAGGCAGATGAAATTTTTAATCCTTACCGAAGAAAATCTAGGAGTCTAAAATGGCACGCGGATTCGCAGATATTCAGAGGAACTCTGTAAAAGAGGACTCTGGTTATCAAACTATTTTTGAAAAAGTAACAGAGAGAACTGGAGGAGAAAAGCAATCGTACCAATGGTACAGAAACGCTGTTAGATCAGAAATCTCCGCATTCAAAAAAGACAACTCAAAGTATATTAGAGATGAGTTGCGTGATAGATCAGGCACTACAGTTAATGAAGATGGCAACATCCTCAGAAGATATGCTGTCGCTGGTCACATGTACATGTTTGAGTACAAAGCAACATCACGACTACCATATTACGACAAGTTCCCTCTCATATATTGTATAAAAGCAACACCAAAAGAGTTCTTTGGTGCCAACTTACATTACATGACACCCAAAAAAAGAATCATGGCAGTGAGGGCACTCTTGCGTGGTCGTATTGACTTACCCAAGAATTGCTTCCATAAATATTTGAAGTCTAATATAGATGGTGGATATCTGCTGGATTTACATGCAGATGAATGGGACACCGCCATCCTCCTTCCTGTTGAAGATTTTGTTGTTCAGGTAAAAGGTGGTCACCAATTCTCATATGATAAAGAGACTGTCTGGGAAGAAACAAACGAAAAATTCTATGACAAAATCAAAGCTCGCCGTATCATCCAAGGATATGGTCACTCTAGAGACAGGGAGATGGTGAAGTAGTGCAGTCATTTAAACCAACAAAAACTAAAGGCATCGAAGCAGGAACCTTAACAAAGGATCCTGCTGGGCAGTATTGGATGCTTAGTATGGATACAGTTGATGGAGAACGAGTATACTATTGGTCAAAACAGAATGCAGTTAATGATCGTACTGCAAAGAACTGGACTGTTATTAATTGGGATAGTGTACAAGAAAAAGTTACCCTTGACATGGGTAAAAGGACACCAGCAGTTCCAAAGAAAGAAT
>CENT01097807.1_pt1 | contig 17730 bp, 20 predicted proteins | sample 530141 | NCBI WGS metagenome assembly CENT01 (sample SAMEA2591074, study PRJEB7988) | marine metagenome | isolation source: saline water (ENVO:00002010), including | reverse complement strand
CTAATAGAATCTATTATCGAAAAAGTGACAAGGTGAGTTCAGAAGGTGAAGCCTTCCCTGATCAGGCGCCAGAAGGCGCACCTGCATCAGATTTTCCTGTACGCGAAAACATCATAACAATAGGTGAAAATGAAACGGAAATTGGATGGCGCACCGACTTTGAAACAATAAACCAGTGGGGATTATTCAGTGCAGGCGCGCGGTTAACTCAAATTGAGCTAGATTACGACACTGTGCTAGACGGTGATTGGATTAGATACGTATATGACGACGATGATTTTAGAGCCAATCCTGAGCAGCGCTACATTGTGCTAACGCCTGAAAACATCAATGCTTCTATACGTCGAAAAGAAACAAACTATGCGGGCTATGTCGACCAGAAATTTGAGTTCAGTGATTGGGATTTCAGCGCAGGATTACGTGCCGAGCGCGATGGGTTTGCCGACCAAAGTGTTGTATCACCTAGGTTTAGCGTCAACTGGCAGCCTACTACCTCAACACGATATTTTGCAACAGCTGGTCAATTCTATCAGTCTCCGCGATATTTAGAGCTGGCAGCCAATGAATCGAACAAACTGAAAAACGAAAAAATAACGCATACGAGCGTAGGCTTAAAACACACTATAACTAAAGATTGGTCGGTGTTGGCGGAAGCGTACTATCAAAATTTAGAAGATTTAGTGGTAGACCTTGATAGAGCAAATGGTACCTTTGCCAATATTGGCGACGGTTCGTCTTACGGGTTTGATATTGTATTAAACGGTACAATCCAAGAAGGGCTTTATGCCACCGCGACCTATTCTTACAACGATGCGGTAATTGACAGAAAAGACGGGCGTGGCGACGTTACCGCTGAATTCAGCCGAGAACATGTAGCCACAATAGGCTTAACATGGGAAATAAACGACCGCTGGAAAGTAGCAGGGCGCTATAAGTACCTGTCTGGTACGCCTGACGACCTATTTATCATCCATTCTGACGTGCTGGGGCCGGGCGAACCTTTGCGCTACTCGAAAGAGATTACACAGCGTAACGTTGGCCGCAAAAGTGGCACCGGTTTACTAAATGTGCGAGTGGATTATCGCCGCGCTGTTGGCCCTGTAGATATCACAGCCTTTCTTGATGTCATTAACGTAACGGCAGCATCATCGGGAGATGAAAGTGAGTTTGACTACCGCCGTGGCGTTGAAGTAATAGACAGCAGCGAAGCCGAGCCGTTAATTGGATTGCGCTTAGACTACGCTTGGTAATAAAGGAACAATGCATGTTACAACCGCCGGGGGCATTGCCCATTAGAGTATTAGTTGTTGAAGATAATCGCGATATCTGTGACAACATTGCTGCTTATCTTGAAAAACATAACTTCATACTCGACTTTGCCTATGATGGCATAAGCGCAATGCACCTGGCTGTTACTCATGCTTTTGACGTAATAGTGCTAGACCTTACGCTTCCTGGGATGGACGGTCTGCACTTTTGCCAAAAGCTGCGAACTGAGGCCAAGCTTCAAACGCCTTTACTTATGCTTACCGCCAGAGATACGCTTGACGATAAAATTAAAGGCTTCGAAGTTGGAGCAGACGACTACTTGGTTAAACCGTTCGCCTTGCAGGAGCTTCACGTACGACTTCATGCACTGTTTAAACGTAGTAATGGCAAAGCAGAGAACGTATTAACTGTGGGAGATCTCACGCTTAACAAATCAACCCTACAAGTGCACCGTAGTGGACAACGAATTGATATCACACCTACCTGTATGAAGCTGCTACAGCGATTAATGGAAGTCTCCCCTTCTGTGGTAACTCGCGATACACTTGAAACGCTACTTTGGGCAGATGAACAGCCTGACGGGGATGCGCTGCGATCGCACATGTACAAGCTACGGCAAGCTGTTGATAGGTCGTTTGAGCAACCGCTAATCCACACGGTTCATCGCATTGGATATCGAATTGCTGAGGATATGTAGTGGTGTATAAGCACAGTTTACGCAAACGCGTAGCCATAGCCTTTGCCGTGTGTGTTGCTGTACTCAGCATTGTATGGGGTTTCGCTTTTTTTAGTGGAATTAGGCTAAGCGAAGACCGCGTATTGTCGCAGCAACTTGAAGTAGCCGCTGAAAACTACCCTGCCCTTACATCAAACCTGCAAAGCTATACCCAAATTGGTGACTTACCAGCATCCCTTAGAGAATGGGCTCGTACCAATCCAGAAAAAGGGTTGTATGAGTTTGACGCCGAAGAATTACACGTTGCAGTAATAACCCCTTCCGGCTCCACACAAAACGCCTATGTCGTTTTTGACGTTGCCGGCATTGAAGCCAATTCATCAGAAGACTGGTGGCTGCTACTTGCTATAACTGGCGTGGTAGGCACATTAGGCCTGTTTGGTTTTATTTTAGGGTTATTTATTATGCGCAAAGCGGTGGCGCCGGTGGTAGAGCTTGCTAACGTTGTTGCAAAAATTGACCCCAAACATTTAACTGCCGACGATCATAAACGCATTAGGTCGAGCCGATTCGTAGATGACGAAGTAGGCCTGTTAGCGATGACAATTGAAAAGACCCTTGAAAGAGTTAGCGACTTTGTTGAACGCGAACGCAATTTCACCAATGCCGCCAGCCACGAATTACGCACCCCAGTGACGGTAATTTCGGGTGCGCTCGAAATACTTGAACAAAGTGACTTAGATAATGGTGACAAAAAGGCGCTAGATAGAATGCGGCGTGCCACGCTAGACATGAAAAACATGATTGAAATGTTTTTGTGTTTAGCCCGCGAGACCGACGACGGCTTGTATAACGAACAGTTTAGCGTTGCGCCATTAGTGTATAAAGCCATCGACCAGCAGCGCTACCTTTTGCGAGGAAAGTCAATTGATATTGAACTAGACGAAGCGGCCAACCCCAGCATTTTCGGGCATCCACAAGCTTTTTCTATCGCCGTTACAAACCTTGTACGTAACGCGTTCGAACACACCTTAGATAACCAAGGCCCTGTCAGCGTAGTAATTCAATACAACGAACTCATTGTAAGCAATCACACAAATAAGCATGTTGACCAGCAGGTAACATTACCTGCCGAATCCCATATAACAAATAACGGCCTTGGTTTAGGCATTGTGCAGCGTTTGTGTGAGAAAAATAACTGGACGTTTTCACTAAGCACATCTGAAAATCTAGTCATTGCTAGGTTAGGTTGGTGAGCTAGAAAAAACAGCGAATGCTTTTTTACCAGAACAGTATTAATAAGGTAATTCACTTCGCCAGATGACGGCTAATGTTCCCGCCCTGTTATTGGCTCTCTTATTCTTTTCATCGCTGAAACCCTTTAATGAGGTCGAGTTTAAAGGTATTGAAATCCAGTTCGGGAAAGCTATAAATGCGATACGATAATGGCATTTCGATCGGGGGACAGCTCGATACCTTTTTTATGAAGCCTGGAGCATATTCGAATGACCCAAGTCCCTTTTCAGTGTCAAAACTCACAGCTCCAACAACATCGTCTTGGTATGTTATTGTAATAACTTCCATTACCATTCTGACGTTTCCTCATTTTTGTTACTGCGCTGGCCAGAGGCTCTCTGCCTTTTCTTTCCTTGCAGTTTGGCCAGCTGTAAGGGAGAAATTTCTTGTTTAGGGAGAAATAGATCAATATGCTCCGTGAGGTCTAATGCCATTAATATAGCAATCATAATGTTGAGCTGAACTTTGCCCTTTTCTGCATTTAAAACCGTTTTGCGAGCAATGCCAGCAAGCTCCGCAACTTCAGATTGTGTTAAGTCTCGATTAAGTCGAGCTTGCTTCAATCTGTCGCCGATCTCTTCTGCTAATGCTGTAGCTGTTACGCTATTCACTATAAGATCCCACCTTCGTTACACTATGCGAGATATTTCCACTTAATGTACTTAATTTAGGACTTTACGAGGGTTTTAGAAAATGTTGTTAATAATAGATAAAAGCGATAATCGGGGGCGAACATAGACATATGCTACATAATGGGCCAACAAGCTGTTATCCCACTCAATTACATCGAAATCGTTATAGCTAAAACCCACTGATGGTACAACTCAAAAGTTGAAAGCCTAACCCCTAAGGTCTACTCCTTGTCTTTTTTGAGCCAGTGGATCTGTGGGGCTGAAAAGTACGTAGAGCAGCCGTTCGGAAAAAACTGGTTCAGTGATAGTTGTGATCGAGTTGCCATCAGTAAATTACTTATATTTGAGTCGCTGCAATTGACGTGCTAGCGGATGGTTAATCCTGTGAAAGTCTTTTTTCATAGGTGCTTTTCTTAATGAGTAGCATCGCCCTTAAAAGTAGAACCCATGCAGTATTGTTCGCATCAATATGCCAACAAGTATGCCGGGTAAGGCATATTTGAAGACTGCTATGTTTTGCTGCGTTCGGGATAAGTTACTATCCCTATGTTGTACCGGGTAAGCTCACCATCATGGATGCGCTGGCAGACGCGAATTCTCTTCGTTTTTTGTTGGTAGGTACCGTTGTTGTCGTCCCTTCTATTCTTGCTTACACTGTTATGGTATACCGAATATTTGCCGGTAAATCGGAAAAACTATCTTATTATTAAGAACAGTAAACAGCCTGAACTTTTCAGGCTGTAGATTTGCCTCATCTGTATTTAATAGTAATTAAAGTGATGTTTATAAAAGTCAGCGGCAGTCCCGTCACCGTGACTAGATGATGATGAGGTTCTGATATTTATTTGTTTCTTGCATTCAGACTAGATTTGACATGAATTTCGAGGCGATCTGAATTCACTTTATGCGTTTTTTAAACTACACCTTGCTCAATCATTGCGTCTGCAACCCGACGAAAGGCAGCAATATTAGCTCCTAATACAAGGTTACCGGGCGCACCGAATTCTCTTGCAGTCTCACTGGCTCGTTGATAAATATCCTTCGTTATTTGTAGTAATTGACAATCGACTTGTTCGAAAGTCCATTTTTGCATACTGGCGTTTTGCGCCATTTCTAACTGACTTGTCGCTACTCCCCCGGCGTTAGCGGCCTTACCCGGACCATAAGAAATACCGGCTTTAAGAAAGTACTCTACCGCACCTTGTGAAGCAGCCATATTTGCACCTTCACTAACCAATTTGCATCCATTAGAAACCAGTGCTTCGGCATCACGAGTTGTTAACTCATTTTGGGTGGCACATGGAAACGCTAAGTCTGCCTTGTATCGCCAAATAGTATGTCCTCCTGAAGGATATTCACTGATCGGAATGAACTGTGCCCTGGGGTGAGAATTTAAGTAACGTAAAAGCGAAGTACGTTCTTTTTCTTTGAGTTCCTTAATAAGAGACAGATCCAACCCTTGCGCATGATATAGCGTACCGGTTGAGTCACTACAGGCAATAGGAGTAGCACCAAGTTGATAAAGCTTCTCCATTGCATAAATAGCGACATTTCCAGCACCGGACACGAGGCAACGTTGTCCCTGTAAGTTTTCGCCTCGTGCATTAAGCATGTGATCTGCGAAATATACTGTTCCATATCCTGTTGCCTCCTTTCGCGCGTACGAACCACCCCAAAGCAAACCTTTTCCGGTAAGCACGCCCTCATATTTCCCGGTCAGTCTTTTGTATTGACCGAACATGTAGCCTATTTCTCTGGCGCCTACACCAATATCACCGGCAGGCACATCAGTATTGGGTCCAATATGACGATAGAGTTCGTTCATGAATGACTGACAAAAACGCATTATTTCGGCATCGCTTCGTCCTTTTGGATCGAAATTTGCGCCTCCTTTGCCCCCCCCAATTGGCAGGCCAGTTAACGCATTTTTAAATATTTGTTCAAATCCTAAGAATTTTATAATACTGGCATTGACCGAAGGATGAAAACGAAGTCCTCCTTTGTACGGACCAAGTGCCGAATTAAATTCAATGCGGTATCCCTTATTAATCTGTATATTTCCGCTGTCATCTTGCCAGGGCACCCGAAACATAATTTGTCTTTCGGGTTCAACTAATCGCTGTATAATTGAATGCTTCGCATAATAGTTGTTTTTTTCCAGAACAGGTTCCAGAGTTCGCAGGACTTCCTCAACAGCCTGATAAAATTCAGTTTGTGCCGGACTGCTTTGTTTTAGCTGAGAAATAGTAGTACTTAAATAATTCATAAATCAACCTGTTAATGATTACCTTCTAATCACAGACGAGATAACGGACTTTTCTTTTTACTTCTAATATATCAATTTGTTGTTCGCCACTTTTAGTATTCCAGCTAATTTTTTGACCAGCTCTTAAACCTAGTAATGCCGAGCCAATTGGTGCGAAAATTGAAATGCCGTCTTCGTATTTATGCATATCCAATGGAAGGCAGAGTGTTTTAGTCAAGTATTTATCAAACTTACTTATTTTAAATGTAACCTGAGAACCTATTGCCACCACGTCTGGAGCAAGATCTTTAATGTTAACGACTTTGGCGCGAACTAATTCTTTTTCTAATTCGTCAAACGAAAACGTCTGGTGTAAAATTCGGCGCAACTGTGTCAGAGTCAACCAACGTTGCACTGCTGTCATCTGGAGACGTCAAGAACCATGAAAATGAAACAGGATCTTCATCCCGATCATAACTTCCACTACCATCAAGTTTAACTTTAGTATTCACACCTACATTTTGAGGAGAGCCCGCATCAGCCACCGGTTGTTCGTTTGGTTTATCTATAACGATAACCATATCGTATGGATTACTGTTATTTCTACCGTCCGATACAATCAACCTCACTGCGTAAGTACCATTTTCCTGAACAAACAATTTGGTAGTTTTGGCACTTCTATCAAGGATGCTGGTGGGAGCATTGTCAGGCTTTGCTATTACTGACCATGCCACGCTAAATTCATGGTTGTCATCATCTGATGACTCAGTGGCGTCTAAGATAACCGTAGTATAGTTTTCAATGACGTAACTTGCTTGCGCTTGGGGTAGTGAATTATTCGAAATAACTTCAATATCTACTGTGGTTTTCTCAGAGTAATTACCGCCATCAAATGTGGTTAAACTTAGCGTATAGAGACCTGTGGTATCAGGAGTGATGGAAATTTCAGGGGACTGTGAGTCATTAAGTAATAAAACACTATCTGACGGCTTACTTTCAATGGCCCACTCGTATTGTTCAATCATATCCCCTACATCGGGGTCGTAACTATCACTTGCAGAAAACCTAACAATATCACCGATAACAGACACTAGGTCATTGTTAGCGATATCGATAATGGAAATCGGCAGGTTATTATTGACCGTTACGGTAACAGTTTCGGTGACGGTGTCATAATCATCACTGACAGCCACTTCAAAAGTATATTCACCACCTGTGTGCAGCACAACGTTAAGCGTAGCCGTATTACCATTAAGTGATATTGGCTCACCATTTGGTTGTGATAAAACTTGCCACGAATAAACTAAAGCACTGGTTTCTGCATCAGATGCTTGTGCAACAATGTTGGCGTTGTCACCACTTTGTATGGTTAATGACTCTTCCACTTCAATGTTAGGTAGCGTGTTAATGGCTGTAATAGTAAGAGTGTCTGTTGTTGTCGCGTAACCATCAGATACAGTTAGCTCTAGTTCGTAATCACCTGGAATTGTAGGGAAAAATGTAGCAAGAGCATTGTCAGATGCATAAGTAACAGACGCGCCGGCGCCTGCGGGCTGGTCAATAATTGCCCAAGTGAAAGAAAGAGATTCACTGTCGATATCGGTTGATAAACTTGCATCAAGTTCAACATCAGTTCTGTAAGGCACTTCACGATCATCACCGGCTTCTGCAACGGGAGATTCGTTAGTTGACATCACACTGGTGTGCACAGTGGCAGAGACATGTTCATCTTTATCAGTAACAGACAGCGATACTCCATACTCACCGACTTGAGTCAGCTCAAACGTAATACCGTCGTTTGATTCTACGGTTTCAAATGCTATTTCTTCCCCATTAGGAGAAAGTACACTCCATTGAAACAGTAACTCTTCATCAATGCTGTCATAGCTTTCATCGCCCGATACCATCGCAGTACTTTCCACAGGAAGTGAAAAGGCTTCGGGTAATACTGCAACAGGGACCGGTTCAACGATTGTGACGTTCACTGTATCTGTGTCCGAATTAAACCCATCGCTAGCAGTCAGCTCAATAACATAAACGCCAATCGTTTCAGCAATGAAAGTAATATTACCATTGTTTCCAAAGTCGAATTCAAACTGACTATTAGCCGGTGCGCTTCTCAACGACCATTCGAGTGTAATATTATCGGTAGGGAGTTCGTCATAACTTTCTTGCCCATCTAAAACAATAGTTTCTCCTGGGTCTGAAATAACATCCTCGTTACTGATAACAGCAAAGACTTTGCTGTCTCGTGTTGCCTTTTCTGCTGCAGTTAACTCACCGGCACTATTTAACAGTTGATCACCAGATTGCTCACTACCACCTCCGCATGCCGTAAGCATTATGCAAGTTACGCACACGTAAAATACCAAAGAAAGTTGTTTTTTTACCGTCATCACGATCACTCATTTTTATACAGTTGATGATGAATGTATTAATGCAAGCATCTAAGGCTAATTTGAGTGGTAGTTTATGGCGCTCGTTTGAAGCGGGTTTTCGATCATTTGTGTCGGTTTTTGACAGTAATACATTAGTCCTCAAAGAGAGAGACTTAAATATTTCCAAACTGAGATGAATGACCTTCCAAAGGTCAGTTTTCAAATCATCATCGTTTGTGTAATCTTATTTCTCGTACTTATTAAAAGGAGTTAAGTAATGTTGGTTTTAAGTTTAAATTTGGGAAGGTCACTCTACATTGGCGACAATACAAAGATGACAATATTAAACGTAGAGGGGACACAGATTAAGATAGGCATCGATGCGCCTAAAGACGTATCCGTTTATCGAGAAGAGATTTATAACAGGATAAGAGGCCAGAAAAAACCGACATAAAAGATCGTCATTCACATCAAAAATACCACTTAATACATTACTTCGATGAATTTCTCTGTAAATCATCATTTCGTTTATCGCAAACTTTCATTCCTCCAACCTAAAGTAGCGGCATTTTTTAACTGGGGTAGTGTGATGGTGAATTTGCATCAAGAGCAAGTTCACCAACTACAATAAACGAAGGAAAATTTATGGAATATTTATTTAAGCTTGTGTTCTCTTACCAAGTAGTGCTGCTTGTCCTTGTAGTGATTTTACTCAAGTCATCGATTAAATTTGTACCTCAAAATAGGGCATATATTATCTCTCGTTTTGGGAAGTACAATACCACTCTTGAAGCTGGGCTTAACTTTATCGTGCCATTTATCGACACGGTTGCCGCAGACCGCTCTTTAAAAGAGCAGGCCGAAGACGTTCCTGAACAATCTGCCATTACGAAAGATAACATCACGCTGTCGGTAGACGGTGTACTTTATTTTCGCGTGGTAGATCCTTACAAAGCTACCTATGGCGTAGAAAATTATACCTTCGCAGTAAAGCAATTAGCTCAAACCACCATGCGTTCAGAGCTGGGTAAAATGGAGCTGGATAAGACCTTTGAAGAGCGAGATTTATTAAACACTAATATTGTCTCTGCACTTAACGATGCCGCAGCGCCCTGGGGTGTTCAGGTGCTACGTTACGAATTAAAGGATATTAACCCGCCAAACTCTGTTCTTGATGCAATGGAACAGCAAATGAAAGCTGAGAGGCTTAAGAGAGCACAAATCTTAGAGTCAGAAGGTGACAGGCAAGCTGCTATCAACCGCGCAGAAGGTGAGAAGCAATCTATCGTATTAGCAGCCCAAGCCGAGAAAGAAGAGCAAATTTTAAAAGCCCAAGGGGAAGCCGAGGCGATAATTCAAGTTGCTAAAGCCGATGCGGAAGCGATTGAAACAGTGGGTAAGGCTGCCGCTACTGAAGATGGTCAAAAAGCAGTCCAGCTAGATCTGGCTAAGGGCGCCATAAAGGCAAAAGAACAAATTGCTAAAGAGAGCTCAGTAGTTTTACTCCCCGACGGATCAACAGAAATTGGTAATGTCGTTGCACAAGCAATGACAATCGCAAATAAGTTAGGTCAGAAGGTTAACTGATGTCATGGAAAATATAGAAAGCTATCTTGTAGCACTTGGTCTATTGCTAATGATTGTAGAACTGCTTCTCGGGTTTTCAATCATTCTGTTGTTCACCTTAGGCCTATCATTGTTAATATCAGCCGCCTTAGTTTATGTAGGAGCTTTTGAACCAACTATTTTAAATCTCTTTATAGCGGCTTCTGTACTGGATTTGATTCTAATGGTTATCCTTTGGCGACCGATGAAATATCTTCAGCGAGATAAGCCCCCCTTTAAAGCAAAAAGCGACTTGATAGGGAATACTGTTGAACTTCCTGAAGATGTAAGTCCAAGTCGAGCAGTAACGCTGAACTATTCAGGAGTAACATGGAAAGTAGATAGTAATGAATTCATACCAGCAGGTTCCAAAGTAGTCATAGAAGATGTGAGTGTAGGTACATTGACTGTAGGACGTAAAACTTAGATTTCATATTGAAGTAATAATGCCCGAGTTATTGATTTGCTTGGGCATTTTTTCTTACGTTTTCAGAACAGAGTTCATCGCAATTAAATTTTTTTACTATGGCTTTCTTGGCAGTTTCACTTTGTCGTTGAGTGCTTCCATTATTTGACTTAATTTAGCCACACCAATAGACCTTTGACCGTTCTTTTGCAACTTCCCTGCTTGTTCCCATGCTAACTTGCCCGGCCCGTTGAATACCTCCACATTGGTACCATCCTTTCGTAGATGTAGAACGATCAAATGCTCAGGTTTAGACCTCAGCCCAATGGTTCTTGCTTGTGTCGCTTTGATTTGTACGTTGATGCCGTCTTTTGTTACGGCGTCGTGCCTCTCTGCTGACGCAGGAAGAAGTTCAAGATTATAATGATACGCGGCAAGCACTTCGCCAATACTGCCTACCATGTGACCGTCTGGAGTGAAGTGACGTCCAAACATATCCTCTAACTCGGAAACAATCTTATATATTTCTCTTATTTTTGCAGGTACCTGCTCTATGTGCTTCATTGAATTGTAATCCACATTTTGGGTAATAAGTGATGAATCCTTAATACACTAGCTTAAGTCTGCTGATCACATCAAATAGACGGGCTTGTGCCTATTAATTCCCTACGAGTTTAATGAATACAACACTGACTTAACAAAAGTAGCGCTAATAAAAAACGCACGTACTCTATCTTCATAATTTTACTTTTTAGGTCGTAGTCGAGTGATAGTAGGGCAATACAGCATACCCAAGTCCAAAATTGAAAACACAGTCTCTGTGCTTGATACGGATGCAAGTAACAAACGCAGTACAGATAAAGCCCTGCGTTACCTTAAACAAATCAGCTCAATGATTGCTGGGCGCCATAATGTAAAAGTCCATATCGTTGAAAAAATTAAGCACAATGCGTTTACAAGTAAAGATGAAATTTTCATCAGAAATGGGGGTTTCACGAATCCGATATACCTTAAACTGGTTGAAGGGCTTATCGATCATGAAGCCGGCCATTTGAAGTTTTCAGACTTTACTTATTTAAGAAATCAACAATTCACACCGCTAGAGTTAGCCTTGTTTAATGCTATCGAAGACGTCCGAATGGAACGTCTTGTAAAGGATCTTTACCCGGGCACAATCAGAAACCTTCAAGGCATGTGTGAGGTCTTAGTTCAACGTGGTGGGGCCGATTATCACACTCAGCCGTTCATGATTAAATTCCAAGGTTACGTGATGATGTACTGTCGGTTTCATTTTAACCATGATAAGTGCATGAAAAAGCCTCTTTATATAACTAGAGAGTCCTTAAAAGAAGCAACCAGTTCAGAATTCATCAATTCACTTAACCGCATACTTGACGCCGTAGATGCGGTAGTAAGATGTGAAGATATAAGCCCGATTATTGAACAATTAATACGTTTACTTGAGAGTCAGAAAAAAGAGGGTGAGACCAATGACCGAAACAGATCTCAAGAAGTTTCCAAAGGTCAGGCGAACAATGGTGGGGGACATCAAACATCATCTGTATCTTCTCAAGATAAAAGCGATGGGGCAGTACCGCAGGTGGGAGATGAAACGCATGAGAAACCGTCTAGCAAAGGCATACCGTCGTCACAGAAAGCTCCGCTAAGTATTCCAGAGCAAATAGAGCAGGGGTTATCTCCTGATACCCCTTATCAAGATAGCGATTTACACGACAAAGCTCGTAAGACGATGAATAGCATGGCAACCGAGGCAGCACAGTCTGGTTGTGTGGATTGCTTTCTAACCGACCGACATTATGTGACTAATCCTCCGCTTTGCAATTCATATTTTGACGTTTTAAAGAGTCGGCGATTAATGTCCAAGTTGGCTCCAGTGGTCAAAAAAGCATTTTACTCCATGCTTCCAAAGCCTGGCGAATATAAACAGCGTGGAAATCAATTGGCCCCAGAACGCTTCTCACATGCCATTGCTGGACGAGCTGCTGTTTTTAAAGACGCACCGATCCACAGACAACCTGTTGCTCATATTCACATTGCTGTGGACTGTTCTCAATCAATGCAAGGCGCCGGTGAAGCTAATGAGTCACCAATGCTTGCAGCAAATACTGCCGTGTTTGCATTAGCCAACACCCTTTATCAATTACCAAAGATAAATGTTCAGGTTGATTATTTCTCAAGTTACAAAAAGGTTTGTTTCTATCGCGCGTGTGAATTTAAAAAGCGTCCACAGGCTGGAAAATTTACGGTAAAGCCATTTGGAAGCACTCCCACCAGCGAGGCTTTACGAGAGGGAATTGAGCAGTTAATGCGTAATAGTGTTCAGATGGAGCGCAAATTCCTAATTCTGGTCGTTGACGGTGATTTACCCAATGATGACGAAGGCATTCATAGAAACAACATTTTATCGATGTTGAAATTGTCCCGACAAGTCGGCGTGAATGTACTTTGCATTGCACTTTCTACCGCACACTGTCATGCATTTGAAGATGCTGGGTTTATGCCTAACGAGTGCTTATTTATAGATTCTGCAGACCAATTACCCGCCGCCTTTGAAGCCTTAACTCAACAAACCGTTTTCAATAATTAGGAGAACTAAATGACTATATCCTATGAGCTCACACCAATATCTACAGTATTTCCTAAGATAAACTTTAACGTTAACGATATCGAGGTAAAGGTTGGTACAAACGCACCTTCAGTGCCCCTAAACCCTTTTTATGTCCCACAAGCTGATGTACTGGAGGACTTGCTGGTGGAATTGTCGCTGCCTGCTGATGGTGCATTGGGTCTTGTAGGAGAAACCGGCACAGGTAAGACGGAAATGGTGAGATATTTATCGCATTATCTTCGCCAGCGCCTTGCAACAGTACAAATTCATTGTGCGCTTCGACCAGAACAGATAGAAGGCGGAATGGAATTACGTGTCAAAGATGGTTGTTCAGTGTCTGAGTATGTTGAGCAAGCTGTTGTAGATTGCTATCGAAATGGGGGGATAATATTTTTTGATGAGATCGATAAAGCATCGCCTGAACTTTCTGCCTCACTTCATGCTGTCATTGATAATAAGCCTTGGACATTAAGCAATGGGACAGTGGTTACCCCTCACCCTGATACAAGGGTGATAGTTGCCGCTAATACGATAGGCGACGGAGCCTCAAATCGTTATATTACTTCACAACAACTAGACTCCGCTATTCGCTCACGTATTAGCTGGACGCGATTACATTATCCGACTGCTGACGTTGAAATAGACATTATCCGCAATCAGTTTAGCCAGATCCCACTATCTTTGGCGTCAGAAATGGTGAAACTGGCTAATGCATTAAGAGACGCGCTCCTAGGTGTTGATAGGCTTGATAATGCGCAAGACCCTGTAGGAGAGCCATTTTCAACAAGAACACTGGTGAAGTGGTGCTCACGTGTTGTAGGCTATAGAAAATCCAAAACATTACTTCAAGCTTTTTACAAAGCGTTTCTCAACGGGGTAAGCAGTGATGACCATGAGATAATCATAGGTATTGTTCAACGCGTACTTACCGAAGAGAAAATGAACAGCACACTGGAAGCTATTGCTGAAAAGGCGCCACGACCAGTTAGAGGTACTGCGGTCCGGCCATCAGAAATGGCTAGTTAATATAACTAAAAGGATGTAGAAGGGATATGAACTTAAAAGCCGTTTTGGCCACAGCGTTTTTGGTATGGGTGGTGTACACCACCCTCGGTACTGTGATGTATACCGCTCGTTTGGCGTCGTTTTATGAGGTCGATTGGAGCTTAGAAACGCACGGTATCGCTATTAACGGCAAGACTGGCTTTGGCGATATGATAAGTGTCGCTCATGATTTATCAGCAAGTATACCAAGTGCCAGCGGCGGCACAGTCAATGAAATTTGCCCTGGCATTTCCTCTGAACGTGGTCATCTGACTGTATCAACTATTGACGATAATGTAGTGTGTTGCCATATCAGTGAAAACCAATGGCTAGTACCTTTCAAAGAAGCCGACGGTAAGCGACATTATTTATGTGGTGCGTGGCCTTTTGAGGAACATGTCACACAAAATCTAGAAAACGTTGCATTAAATTTTACATCTCTTTAAAAACTAATTACTCTAACATTGTTCAATTAGTGAACAGATGCAGTTTGAGTAACGTTCTCTCTGCCTACTATATAAAAATTATAATGCACTCTTGAAGTAATCGTGCCCCCTTTCCTTGCGCTGATTACTGAATACGCCATAGCCAAGTTGAGGGTTTAATTACCTAAAGGAAAGGTACATGTCTTACAAATCTTTATCAATCTTATACGTAATATTTTTGTTCTCGTTAGCGCCTAATCTCGCATATGCGGAGGTATACCTTGAATGGAAGGAAAGCGCTCGGCATTCTTACTGTGATTCTGCTTTTGAGGCTGGTTATGAAAGTGATGGTCGGCCGCTACATGTTTCACAAGCAAAACATACTAAGACAGCTTTCGGACCTTCCTTAAGCGCTGATGGCGATTCAGAGCTAGGTCTTGGTGTCATCTATCACTCTACTGAGAGTTGGCACATTGGTAAAGCCGGAAAACATTTAAAAGAGGGAATGACATATTCCTATGCGGGTAAAGAGAAAAATATTGGTAGTTTTAGTCTACCTGGAGGTAATTCGTACAAGCATCATGTTCTATGTCTAACAAAGCATGGAAAACAGAATATTGACAATGTTCGGTGGGTTCCAGCCAATAAGTCCAATATACCAGCCGGTGCAATTAGAGGGTTTAGCGGGAATGAGCGCCAATATGTTTGTCGTGTGGAATATAAAGGGGGATACCACCCTGGAAAACTCATAGCACAAAATGGTTCTTGCTTCTTTGGTTATGGTGGTAAGGAGGTAGCAAGTAAGTCATACCAGGTTTTAACTGTGAACCCAGACGTAGAGCCATCGTTTAAGCGAGCTGCCTTTTATCGATGCATTGCCCATGAAAATAGAAATGCATCTTGTTGCAATATGCTTAATAACGATCAGAAACCCGAGTTCGAGATGTGCGTAGGTAAAGCGAATAGCGAAGCCACGAGGCAAAAGTTTTATAATTTTTGCATGAAAGACAAAGGCATTAAGTGTAGCGAGCATCGATAGCTTTGAGTTAGTGGTCACGGTTTCAAATGCCATGAGGCCGTGCTTTCTTCAAAGCTATAACGCGCATAACTAGTAAATGCGTTCACCTATTCGTGCTCTGACAATCAGAAACCTCTTCGCTAAGCGGATGATTAAAATATAAATCGAAATTTATGAAAATACTTCAGATTTTATTTTGTTTTTTTGTGTGTCTAGTTCCTTTGCTCAACCTTTGGAATTAGACCAACTCCCTATACCTCCTCATTTGATTGGCCAAAGATCAATAGAGGGATTACCTACCGAGATAAGTCGCCGTGTTATGCCAGAAAGAGGTGATTTCGAGCCACAGATCATAGGTACAATTGGCGGCAGAAATATTGTTATCACTGATACTGGGTACACATTTATAGCTGACAATGGTGACCTGCCAAAAAATGCACTTATTAAGCATCAAAAATACGTATTAACACGAGCAGCCAAAGAGTATAGGCGTATCAATGCTGTAAAATTTGCTGCTTGTGAGCGTCGTTATACTAATGGGTTATCATCCTTTAGTGTGCCAATATTTACAAAGTCTCTCGATTTGTCAAAAGATAATTCATTATTACTCCTTGCTGGTACTACGACAGTTTTTGCTAATGCTTCGTTAAGATTCACATACTCCAATTTCATTGGTAATCGCCCTGAGATGCCAGAAAATTTTGTAGCGCCAGAAGTAATGGTAGATAGAGTTGAGGTAGCTAGTGAATATGTGAAGCCAACTAAGAACATAGTTTATACAGGAGATGAAGCTCTTTCATTTAGAGAAAGCTTAATTGAGTCAATCAATAGTAGGAAAAGGCTTGATGTAACCATAGATGAGCGATGGCGAACGAATCACTCTCAATTAAGGTTAACTAACATAGAAGCAGAAGCCTATCACTACTATAGAGATTCTATGCACAAAGCTGCACAGCAGGCTAATTGGTGTTTATTACATCTAGCTAATAACCCAACAGTAGCAGTTAGTACAGCCTTCGAATTGACTATTAATGGATTAGATGACCTTGCTAAAACAGCAAATAGATTAATGAACTTTACACTAGACTGCCTCCCTCTAGACGTTAATAGACAGAGAACAACCCTTAGTCAAAGCGTTGAGGGAAACAAAGCTATTGTATATAGATATGAAGGCACACGAAAAAAGAGCCAATGTTCCGTTAAGCTGGAATGCGTTAATTACGAGAATATAAATTTAGTGTTCTATACAGACCGTGTGTGCACTGCTCGTGAATTCCAAACTGAAAACAATATTACTGACTTGCGGGATGGAAATGGGGTGTTTAAATTTTATATCACTGAAAACGTCATAAGATTCACAGCAGATACAGATCTAATTAAAGATTTTACTTTTGATGAAACATTCATTTTGCCGTCATTCACTGCAATAAAGTTGGGCTTGGAGGAACAGCCAGCAACCTTAGAAAAAGGAGCATTTTCAAAACGCTATATTTGGCAAAAAGAGTATTTAGCAGCCCAAGTTCCAGTTCATCAAGCCATCATAATCCAACAACTTTTGATAAACCAACTACGACAATTATACAAGGAAGAGTTATGAAAATTAAATTTATCTCTATAATAAAACTCACTGCGGTTTTTCTTATTTCATGTACGAGCATATCCTGCTCTACACACACGACTATTAATAATGGTGGAGTTCGAGACACGGCAAAACCAAATATCCATACTTTTAATAGTGAACGGTCCGTTGGTACTTTTCATCGCCAGTATGTAAAAGGTTTTGGTGAAAATGAATCATACTGCCGTCCATTGGATTCCGTTCGTTTTTTTCAGGTTCATAATAAAGACTTACCCGGGCTTGGCCACGATAGAGTAAAAGTAATTATCGAAAGAACTACAGTACCAGTCTCATCATCTTTTCCTGCAGATAAGCAAGTTTCTTTTATTAGCTATGAACTAGCCCCTGGCACTGCAATTACTTTTAACACCATTAACAGCTGCGCTTATACTTTAAATGGCGCTAGTGGCCCTCAAGGTATTAGAAGTATTCACCAATATGAGGCTGAACTACCGTTTAGGTCCCTAAATTTTGATGAATATTTGTAAG
>CENT01097589.1_pt1 | contig 17844 bp, 16 predicted proteins | sample 530141 | NCBI WGS metagenome assembly CENT01 (sample SAMEA2591074, study PRJEB7988) | marine metagenome | isolation source: saline water (ENVO:00002010), including | reverse complement strand
AAAATGAAAAATGAAAAAAATTTACTCAATCTTACTAATTTTTAGTGGTTTTGCCTTTGGACAAATAGAAACTCCTCAGCCAAGCCCACTTGCAAAAATTGAACAAGTTGTTGGTTTAACTGATGTTGCAATAACTTATTCTCGACCAGCCGTGCGTAATAGATCAATAATGGGAGATCTAGTTCCATACGGGGAAATGTGGAGAGCTGGAGCGAATGCAAATACCACAATTGAATTTTCAGATGAAGTGAAAATTCGAGGACAAAAGCTAGCTTCAGGTAAATACGCCATATTTATTCGTCCTGGGGTATCAATGTGGGAAGTGTTTTTTTACACTAAAACTGACAATGGGGGTCTTCCAGATGAATGGGATCCTAAAGCTGTTGCATTAGTAGTGGAATCAACTGTAGATATTTTAAATAAACCGATAGAATGCTTCACCATTTCAATAGAGAATTTACATCAGAATGGAGCGACACTCAATTTTAGCTGGGAAAATACTCAGGCAAGTCTGGAACTCAGTGTCCCTACCGAAGCAAAAACTATGGCCTCAATAGATAAAACAATGAAAGGAACGCCCAAATCAAGAGATTATTACAATGCTGCTGTGTATTACAGGGAGGTTGGTAAAGATTTAGACAAAGCCAAACAATGGATCGCAAAAGCTATTGAAATGGATGACGGCAAATATTGGATTTATCGTCAGCAGGCACTTATCTTAATAGCATTGAATGAGACTGATGCTGCGATTGAAGCTTCAAAAACCTCATTAAAACTAGCAACTGAAGCTGGAAACCAAGACTATATTCGCATAAATAATAAGGCGATAGCGGAATGGTCTAAATAAAACGAAAAAGCACTTAAGCTAACCTATTTAAAGCCACTTATCAAGTGGCTTTTTTATTGAGTCGAAATTTGTACAGTACGTTGATTACTAGAGAAAAAACAACTAAAAACGTCCCAACTAAATGGAAGAAATTATAGGTCTCATATAAAACAAATACACCAAAAAGCAATGTAAAAATAACTTCTACATATTTAAAAGGAGCAACCATATGCGCCTCTCCATTTTGAAAAGCCTTGGTCATAAACAATTGACCAAAAAACCCAAAAACTCCTAAACTCAATAATAAAAGTAAATCTTGTAAGTTAGGAGATTTCCAAAAGAACAAACAGCCAATACCCCCAAATAAAGTTGCAATAAGCATAAAGTAGTGAACAATCACAACTGGATGATCTCCCTTTCCGATTTTGCTGATTAGAATATATACAACAGCGGAGAAAAATGCAGCAAGTAAAACCAAAAAAACTCCAAAACTAGAATTTGAGGCATCAAAATTTTTAATCAAATAAACTCCTGAGAAAGCCATTAAAAAAAACAGCCATTGCAAGGGTTTTATGGTTTCCTTTAAGTAAAAGACTGCCAAAATACCCGCAAAAATAGGTGAAACATAACGCAGAGTGACGGCACTACCAACTGAAATATAATGTACTCCCCAGAAAAACAGTATCATAGAAGTGACTCCTACTAGACCTCTTGCAATCAATAATTTCTTTTGATTTCCCCATTGAGGAATTCCAAGTGTCTTGAGATAAGCCGTAGTTATGACTAATGATCCCAGAGCTCTAAAAAATACAATTTGCATAGTAGGATATGAAGTTAAGTACTTTACAATAGCATTCATAAATGCAAAAGAAAGCGTACTTAACAACATGTATTTAACAGCTTTAAAAAAAGAGGATTTCAAAAGGTATGATTTGTTTATGCAAAAATAGAACTTTGAATGTACATTGGATAGGGTGCTGGAAATAAATACTATATTCGTTCGTCTAAAACTTCTTCTTTTTGTTTGAAATCGGACTCTTAAATTTTTCAATAGTAGCCAGTTGTGCTTTCTTACTTGGAGTCTCAAAATCTGGAATCAAAGGGATAGCTTCTTTGATAGTGACAGGCTTAGCTTTAGTGTATGGTGCGAAAGAGTCAACTGGGATTTTAATGCCTTTACTTCTGGTTGGCGATGTCTTTGCCATTACCTATTATAAGCGCCATGTTCAAAAAGAATACATTATCAAACTTCTCCCATGGATGGTGTTAGGAGTTTTAGTTGGGGTAGTTGGAGGTAATTATATAACCGAAGCCCTTTTTAAATATGGCATGGCACTCATCATATTATTCAGTATAGGATTGATGTATTATTGGGAGAACAAAAAAGATAAAACCATTCCTTCACATTGGACCTTTGGAGGTTCTATGGGACTACTCGCAGGGTTTACCACCATGATAGGTAATCTTGCAGGTGCTTTTTCCAATATATATTTTTTAGCCATGAGACTCCCTAAAAATAATTTCATCGGAACTGCGGCTTGGTTGTTTTTTATTATTAATTCATTTAAAGTTCCTTTCCACATTTGGAGCTGGGAAACCATCAATTCCAAATCGATTTTCATCAGTCTTCAATTGGTTCCTTTCGTCCTTATCGGGTTGGTCACTGGTGTTTTTCTCGTCAAAAAAATTGAAAATAATAGTTACAGAAAACTAATTTTACTCTTTACTGCTATTGGGGGTATCGCAATACTGTTTAACTAGGTTTTAGCTGACTCACAACTTCCTGTATGGTTCTCAAATCACTTTCACTAAATTTCTGATTTAAAAAAGAAAGCTCAGCATTTATTTCTGGAGGAATTTTTAATTTGGCTTCAGCCCTCGATCCTGAAAGGTGAATCGCATTGAATCCTGAAGATTGAAATAATTTACAATTACTTCCATTGATACCACTACCGGGCATGATGAGAATATCGTTACCGAATTGCTTATTCCATAGATTCAATTTATCCAAACCATCAACAGCTTTTTCCTGTTGACCTGAAGATAATATACAATCAAATCCTAAATCGATTAATTGTTGAATAGACTCATTAGGATTAATAACCACATCAAAGGCTCTGTGAAATGTAAGGTACATATCACCCGAGATCTGTTTCCAATACTTTAATGTGGGAATATCCAATTTAAAATCTGAAGTTAAACTACCTACAACCACTCCCCGGCACCCAGCCTCCGAAGCAAATCGTATGTCCTTTTCAATGATTTTTTTTTCGTCCTCAGAAAAAATAAAATGTCCTGGTCTAGGACGAATCAAACAATGTACATCAAGCAAGTTTAAGTTAACCGCATTCTCTACCAGACCTGCAGAGGGTGTAATTCCTCCAAACTCTAATCCAGAGCATAGCTCAATTCGATCAGCCCCTGCCAAAGCTGCATTTTTTATACTTTTTAAAGAGGTACTACAGATTTCTACAATCACTTATTTCATTTTGACCATTAAACAAAACTAAAAAAAGAATCACATTTAAGTGATTATTTTTCATATAATGAAAATAGTTCATATTTTAGGCAGTATGAAAAGAAAGGCTTTTATTGATAAGAGTACTATGGGGTTATCAGGCCTCCTAATTTCGCCCTCCATATTCGCAAAAAATAGTAATCATAACTCATTCAACTCAATAAGCTCAAATGCTTTTGCTATTGCAACCTGGGATGTGCAGAGAGCAGTAACAACTGCAGGTAAGTCACTAGATAATGGAGCGAATGCGCTTGAGGCTGCCGTCAGTGGTGCAGCCGTAGAAGAGGCTGACATTTTGAACACAACTGTAGGTAAGGGTGGAGCCCCTGACCGCGAAGGCACTGTAAGTTTAGATGCCTGTGTAATGGACTCCAATGGAAATTGTGGCGCTGTAATAGCAGTTGAAAACATTACCCATGTTGCCGCATTGGCAAAAGATGTAATGGAACAAACGCCCCATGTAATACTCGCAAGTGAAGGAGCACGTAAATTCGCTATAGAACAGGGATATAAAACTGAAAACCTACTCTCTGAACCAAGTAAAAAAGCTTGGAAAAAATGGCTCAAAAAAAGTGATTATCAGCCAAAAATCAATATTGAAAATCACGATACTATCGGTATGCTTTGTTACGACCAGTCAGGTAACCTTTCAGGAAGCTGTTCCACTAGTGGATTAGCATATAAAATGAAAGGGCGTGTTGGTGACTCACCAATTATAGGTTCAGGATTATTTGTCGATAATACTGTTGGTGCTGCAGTTGCGACAGGACTGGGAGAAGAAGTGATTAAAACTGTAGGAAGCTTTTTAATTGTGGAACTTATGAGGCAAGGAAAAAGCCCTCAAAAAGCTTGTGAAGAGGCCATTGAAAGAATTATCCAAAAACAACAAGGAAAACCAGAATTTCAAGTTGCCTATATAGCAACGAATACCGCTGGAGCGATAGGTGCCTTCAGTATTCACAAAGGTTTCTCCTATACACTCTATAAAAACAATAATTGCCAAAAAATTGATGCTAAATCTATTTACTAAAAACACTTAATATGCAAATAATTGAAAATGAAAAGAAATATGACGTTGTCATCGTCGGTTCTGGAGCTGGAGGAGGAATGGCAACAAAAATTCTTGCTGATGCTGGACTTCAAGTTGCAGTAGTCGAAGCTGGACCCTTCTTTGATCCTGCCAATCCCGACCAACAAACCCAACTCAAGTGGCCTTATGAATCTCCAAGAAGAGGTGCAGGGACTACTCGTGCCTTTGGAGAATTTGACATGGCCTACGGGGGATGGGAAATTGACGGAGAACCCTACAATCAGATTGGGGATAGTAAATTCGATTGGTTCCGATCTAGAATGCTTGGTGGACGAACAAACCACTGGGGAAGAATCTCTCTAAGATTTGGCCCAAGAGATTTTAAAGGAAAAGATCGAGATGGTTTAGGAGAAAACTGGCCCATCGGCTATGAAGACATTAAACCTTATTATGACAAGGTTGACAAACTGATTGGTGTCTTTGGAAGTAAAGAAAATATGTATAACGAACCCGATGGATATTTTTTACCTGCTCCCAAACCTAGACTCCACGAATTATATTATAAAAAAGGAGCTGAAAAATCTGGGGTAAAAGTAATGCCCTCGAGACTTTCGATTTTGACCAAAAGAATCAACAATGAAAGAGGAATTTGCTTTTATTGCAACCAATGTAGTCGGTCGTGTTCAGTCTATGGAGATTTTTCTGCGGGATCTTGTTTGATTTTCCCTGCTCAAAAATCTGGAGGACAAGTTGATTTGTACGTAAACAGTATGGTTCGAGAAGTTGAGGTCAATGAAGAAGGAAAGGCTAAAGGTGTACTCTACATCAACAAAGAAGATCGCAAAGAATATCGCGTTAGAGGAAAAGTAGTAGTGTTAGCTGCTTCTGCCTGTAGTACTGCACGTATCCTGCTAAACTCTAAAAGTGCTCAGCATCCAAATGGCTTAGGAAACAGCAGCAATATGGTAGGTAAATACTTACATGACTCAACGGGGTCTGACCGTATGGCCTTTGTTCCAGAATTAATGAATCGCAAACGCTATAACGAAGACGGAGTTGGTGGAATGCACCTCTATTCACCTTGGTGGTTAGACAACAAAAAACTCGATTTCCCTAGAGGCTACCATATTGAAGTATGGGGAGGATTAGGAATGCCAAGTTACGGAACCGGATTTAACCCAAATGATCTCAACAAATACCTTGGACTTAAGATAGGAGGTTATGGAAATCAACTGCGAGAAGATGTCAAGAAGTTTTACGGATCTGTGATGGGGATGTCCGGAAGAGGAGAATCCATTGCACGAGAAGATAACTATTGTGAAATTGATCCTACTTCAGTAGATGAATTTGGAATCCCTGTATTGAGATTTAACTATTCTTGGTCTGATCACGAACGTAAACAGGCAAGACACATGCACAATACCTTTGAAGAAATTATTGAAAACATGGGTGGTATTGTACTGGGAGATAAGCCCGGTGCTGATCGTGATTATGGCTTATTAAACCCGGGAAGAATTATTCACGAGGTAGGAACTACTAGAATGGGTAGTGATCCTAAAAAATCAGTAGTCAATGAATTTGAACAATTACACGACGTGGACAACGTCTTTATCGTTGATGCGGGTCCTTTTGTGTCACAAGCGGATAAAAATCCAACGTGGACCATCATGGCACTCTCATGGAGAACCTCAGAGTTCATTGTCCAAGAATTAAAAAAACAAAATATTTAGTCATGAACAGAAGAGAAAGTATTCGATCAATTTTTTTAGGAAGTATGGCTGGAGGCCTTGCCCTAGAAAGTTGTGTTACAGAACCTAAAGCTGCTGTAGAGCAAAAGATTTGGGAGTACCAATACGGAAGAACTCCTAAAGAACAAGCTTATGATGAAAAGCTTTTAGGCCAGCAATTTTTTGAAAACAGTGAACTTGCAAAAATCAAACGTTTGGCAAATCTGATCCTCCCCCCCAACGAGGAAGGAAATATTGAAGATGCAAAAGTACCAGAGTTCATAGAATTTATGGCCAAAGATTTCTCAAGTATACAAACACAAATGCGTGGAGGTTTAATGTGGCTGGACAACCACACCAACAAAAACTATGGTAAAGACTTTATCAACTGTAGTGATAATGAGCAACACCAAGTTTTAGATCTCATAGCCTACCCAGATTCAAACAGTTCTGAACAAAAGCAAGAAGTTCGCTTTTTCTCCTTAATGAGAAACCTTGTAATGACAGGCTATTTTACTTCAGAAGCAGGAATAAAAGAATTGGGCTATAAAGGAAACCAACCCAATATTTGGGACGGTGTTCCAGAGGATGTTCTTAAGGATCACGGAATGTCTTATGACAAGTCCTGGATACCAAAATTTGTAGACCAATCAAAACGCAATGACTTGGCTCAATGGGATGAGGATGGAAATTTAATCTCTTGATTTTTTTAAACTCACACGCTGAAAATTAGGGTACTTTAGTTCAAAGACCTATAACTAAAGTTTGAAAGTATGGAAAAATATATTCTTGCAATTGATGCTGGTACAACAAGTTCTAGAGCTATTATTTTTAATCACGCTGGAGAAACCAAAGGAATTGTTCAGCATGAGTTTACGCAAATATTTCCCAAGGAAAGTTGGGTAGAACACGATGGAATTGAAATCTGGGAAACCCAACTCAAGGCTATCAATGAAGTTCTGGAGCGCTCACAAATTAAGGCAGAACAAATCCACGCCATGGGAATTACCAATCAGCGTGAAACTACCTTAATTTGGAATCGAAAAACAGGAAAACCCGTTCATAATGCAATCGTTTGGCAAGATCGAAGAACTGCAGCTATTTGTAACGTACTTAAAAAAGAGGGAAAAGAAAAACAATTCTACGAAAAAACTGGGTTACTACTCGATGCTTATTTTTCTGGAACTAAGATCAAATGGATTTTAGATCAAGACCCCGAGTTAAGAACGGCGGCCGAAAATGGTGAATTGGCTTTTGGAACTGTAGACAGTTGGCTTATTTGGAATTTAACTGACGGACAAGTACATGTCACAGACGTAACCAATGCAAGTAGAACCTTACTATTTAACATACATACACTTGAATGGGATGAAGAGCTTTTAACCACATTAGAAGTGCCAAAGGCGTTACTCCCAAAGGTTGTCTCTTCTTCTGAAAAGGTAGGTGAATGCAGCTCTGAACTTTTAGGACATTCTATAACTATAGCGGGGATTGCTGGCGATCAGCAAGCAGCACTTTTTGGTCAAATGTGTATCGAACCTGGTGATGTAAAAAACACTTATGGAACCGGTTGCTTTTGTATTATGAATACTGGAGACACTCCTGTAATATCTAAAAATAAGATGTTAACTACCATTGGTTACCAAATCAATGGAAAGGTCGCCTATGCTCTTGAAGGGAGTGTTTTTATAGCAGGTGCTGTTGTTCAATGGTTGCGTGATCAATTGCAAATGATAAGTAAAGCTAGCGAAATAGAAGCTCTTGCCAAAACCGTAGAAAATAATGGTGGGGTTACTTTTATCCCTGCCTTAGCAGGACTAGGAGCTCCCTATTGGGACTCTGAAGCTACTGGGTCCATCTTAGGAATAACACGAGGAACAAATAAAGGACATATTGCTAGAGCAGCTCTAGAAGCTATTGCGCTTCGAGTCATGGAAATTGTAACCGAAATGCAAAAAGATGCAGATTCTACTTTTAAATCCTTAAAAGTTGATGGTGGAGCAAGCAATAACGATTTGCTTATGCAAATTCAATCTGACCTTTTGGAAACAGAAGTTATTCGTCCTCAAACAACAGAAACTACTGCTTTAGGTGCCGCTTTCTTTGCTGGACTTGCAACCGGCTATTGGGATTCAATTGAAAGTCTAGAGAATATTTGGGCTATAGATCAAAAATTTAAACCCAATTCAAATTCAGATACTCAAAAAACCATTGACCTTTGGAAAAAACGTATCGCTAAATTAAGCACCTATAGTCCATAATGAATAGAGCTAAAAATCTCGAAAGGCTTCAACAAGAAGAGGATTGGGACGTTGCCATAATTGGCGGAGGTGCATCTGGTTTAGGCATTGCTGTTGATGCTGCAAACCGCGGATATAAAACCGTATTATTAGAAAAAAATGACTTTGCAAAAGGTACCTCATCCCGAAGTACAAAATTAGTTCACGGTGGAGTACGCTATTTGCAAAATGGAGACATTTCACTCGTTATTGAAGCACTCAGAGAACGGGGCATTATGCGAAAAAATGCACCGCATTTGGTTCGTGATTTAAGCTTTGTAATTCCCTCTTACGATTGGTGGAGTAGCCCATTTTATGGAATTGGACTCAAAGTATATGATATGATGGCTGGTAAACTTGGTCTTGGTCCATCCACTATTCTTAGCAGAGATGAAACCTTAAACTATCTCCCAAATGTCAATAAAGAAGGCTTAAGGGGTGGAGTCATCTATCACGACGGTCAGTTTGACGATGCACGTATGGCAATCAGTCTTGCTCTTACTGCAGATAAAGAAGGGGCTAACCTTCTAAATTATATGGAAGTGACAGGGGTGGAAAAAGACAACAATATGCTGAAAGGAGTCCGGGTTAAGAACCAATTGGACGGCTCAGAAACTGCTGTTAAGGCAAAAGTTATTATTAATGCAACAGGAGTGTTTTCTGATAATGTTATTCGAATGGATCAACCCGATGCAAAACCCATGATCCGACCTTCTCAAGGGGTGCATCTAGTGATCGATAAGTCATTTTTGCAAGAAAATTACGCCATCATGGTTCCACATACGACTGACGGTCGAGTCTTATTTGCTGTTCCTTGGAACGGACAAGTAGTAGTTGGAACAACAGATACTCCAGTGGACGAAGCTTTAGAAGAACCAAGACCATTGGAGCAGGAAATAGACTTTATACTCGAAAATGCAAGTGCCTATATGACAAAAAAGCCATATTGTAAGGACGTTAAAAGTATCTTCGCAGGCTTGCGTCCCTTGGCTGCTACTGAAGGAAATAAAGAGAGTACAAAGGAAGTTTCAAGACATCACAAAATAATCGTAAGCACTAGTGGTTTAGTTAGTGTGCTTGGAGGAAAATGGACAACCTATAGAAAAATAGCTGAAGATACAGTCAATACCATACAAATGGTTGGTGGCTTCCCAGATCGCAAATGCAATACAGAAAATCTTCCCATTTTTGGAAATGATTTTCATTCAGATTTTTCAGATCCGTATCATATTTACGGAACTGAGACCCCAAAAATTAAAGCATTGAATCCTAAATCGGCTGATCAGTCGCTTTCCGATCAAATTTTTATTTCTGAAAATCAAGTTATATGGGCAGTAGAAAAAGAAATGGCCATTACACTTGAGGATGTACTTGCAAGAAGAACACGTTGTTTGTTTTTAGATGCTTATGAAACTGAAAAAATTGCGCCCCAAGTACTAGAAATTATGCGCAAACGATTAAAAAAAGATACAAATTGGGCTAAAGAAGAAATGAAAAAATTTAATGTAATTTTAAAAAAATATCAATTATGATTTTACATCCCTTTTTAGCTGAATTTATAGGTACAGCAATATTAATTCTACTCGGAGCAGGTGTTGTGGCGAATGTCAACTTAAAAAATACTATAGCCTCAGGACAAACCCCTTGGGTACTGATTACCAGCGCTTGGGGATTTGCTGTTTTTGTAGCTGTTTTTGTCAGTTCTCAATCCAGTGGAGCCCATCTCAATCCTGCTGTAACCCTTGGACTGGCCTTCGCAGGCAAGTTTTCTTGGTCCTTAGTCCCCTCCTACTTTCTTGCGCAATTATTGGGAGCCATGTTCGGAAGTTGGCTGGCTTATCTTGTTTATATTGATCATTATAGAGCAACAACGGACGAAGGTACAGTCCGAAGTACTTTTTGCACAGGACCAGCCATTCGTAATTTTAAAAACAACTTTTTTAGTGAGACTATCGGTACATTTATGCTTGTTTTTGGAGCATTATTTATCGTAAGTCCCAACATCAGTATCCAAGGTACTGAAGTAGAAAATTTTGGTCTGGGTGCATTAGATGCCCTCCCTACAGGTATCGTTGTATGGGTAATTGGGATTGCTCTTGGAGGAACAACGGGCTATGCGATAAATCCTGCACGCGACTTTGGCCCGCGTTTGGTTTATCAATTATTGCCGAGAAAAAACAAAGACGCTGATTGGGCTTACAGTTGGATCCCTGTGCTCGGGCCTTTTACTGGTGGAGCTCTGGCTGGATTTATTTACAGCATACTGTAAAACTATTTAGCCACGTTTACGGCTCGTGTTTCTCTAATCACTGTAACTTTAACTTGACCGGGATAGGTCATATCGGTTTGGATTTTTTGAGAGATCTCAAAAGAGAGTCTCGAAGCGTGATCATCAGTAACTTTTTCACTCTCAACAAATACTCTTAGTTCACGTCCTGCTTGTATGGCATACGCTTTATTGACTCCATTAAAATCATAAGCGATTTTTTCTAGGTCTTTTAGACGCTGTACATAACTGTCTAATACTTGCCTTCTAGCTCCTGGTCTTGCTCCAGAGATGGCATCACATACCTGCACTAATGGAGATAGCAAAGAGGTCATTTCGATTTCATCGTGATGTGCGCCAATGGCATTGCACACCTCATTTTTCTCACCGTATTTTTCAGCCCATTCCATCCCTAATAAAGCATGGGGCTTTTCAGATTCTTCCTCGGGTACTTTGCCAATATCATGAAGCAGCCCTGCACGCTTTGCCATTTTTGTATTCAATCCTAATTCCGCTGCCATCACACCGCACAGTTTGGCTACTTCTCTGGAGTGTTGCAATAAATTTTGACCATATGAGGAGCGGTATTTCATTCTCCCTACTACTTTGACCAACTCAGGGTGCAATCCATGAATCCCTAAATCGATTACAGTTCTTTTTCCTACTTCAATAATTTCATTTTCTATCTGCCGCCTTGTTTTGTTGACCACTTCCTCAATTCGAGCTGGATGAATACGCCCATCTGTTACTAATTTATGCAGAGATAAGCGCGCTATTTCACGACGCACAGGATCAAAACATGAAAGTATAATGGCCTCAGGAGTATCGTCCACGATAATTTCCACTCCGGTCTCAGCTTCAAGAACCCGAATATTCCGTCCTTCTCTCCCAATAATTCTTCCCTTCACATCATCAGACTCAAGGTTAAAAATGGAAACGCAATTGTCTATGGCCTCTTCTGTACCAATGCGTTGAATGGTATTGATGACAATTTTTTGAGATTCTTGCTGAGCGGTGAGTTTAGCTTCCTCAATTTGCTGTTGCACATAACTCATGGCATCGGACTTTGCTTTTTCTTTAAGACTGTCCATCAATTCTGCTTTTGCCTCTTCAGCGGAAAGCTGAGAAAGCTCCTCGAGTTTTCCAATCTGTATTTCAAGTTTATCTTCTAATGCTTTTTCTTTAGAGGCTAATTTTTCTTGTTTGGTATTGACAAACTCAAGCTCTTTATGAAGCTTTCGTTTTAGCTCTGTATTGAAGTTGATTTCTTTTTGAAGTTGCGATTCGCGTTTTTTTGCTCTTTTTTCGATTTCAGAGATCTTTTGCTCTCTCTTGTGAACTTCTCGTCCATGGTTAGATTTCAACTCAATAAAATGCTCTTTAGCTTGGAGTTTTTTTTCATTTATAATTGCTTCAGCATCAATTTTTGCTTTTTGCAAATGGGCTTTAGCTTGGCGCTGAGCTTCTTCTAAGAGGGATTTATTTTTCCCTTTTCTCGTATTATTACCAACAACTAAGCCCAGTGCAAGAGCCAATGTCCCAGTAATTATTATTATAAGATAAGGTTCCATTGTATTTTATTTTTAAAAAAACCTGTATCAGCGGGTTTTTTGTATAAACTCCTAAAAATCAAGTTTGAGGCTACACTAATGCTCAAGGATCTGCTCAAGGCAGCTTGCTTTTACATAAGAAACTCACCTCTCTGAATTAAAAGCTCGTTGAGTTTATCAAAAAATACTAACACAGGCAGTGTGTATAGCTGTCAATATGAACTTAATATGCAGCCATATGGAGGTCAATTAAATCAATGAGTTCTAGCATTTTTTCCTCTGACTTTGCGGGAGCAGAAGCCTCTTGATTTTTGTGCTTTTCCAATTGAGCTGCGTACTGAAGGGAGCACATGGCAAGAACATCTTGCTTGTCACGAACAGCATAGTTTTTCTCTAATTGATGGATGGTTGCTTCAATTTTTTTTGCCGATGCCCTTAAGGAAGCTTCCTGCTCTGGACTTATTGTGAGCGGGTAAACCCTATTTGCTATCGTCAGTTTTATTTTTAACATTTCACTCATATCAATTCAATTCTGTAATCCGAGAAATACAATAATCTACTTCTTTGATTAGACTGTTTATTTTTGCTTTCGTTTGCGTCTTTCCTTCATTACTGCCTAATAAATTATTTGCAACCTTTAGAGACTTATTTTCTTCTTTCAAACCTTTAAGTTCCTCTTCTAATTCCTTTTTTTGCCCACTCAATGATGCATTTTGTTCCTTGAGTTTTCGCAAATCTAGATGGTTCTTCTTCAACTTGTTGAGCAGTGAAATGATTTTTGACTCTAAATCTTCTATGCTCGAGGTTTTGTTATCCATACTAAAAATTGGCGTAATAACTTATTATTACAAATCTATTGAATCTTTTCTTATTGTGTTTGCTCCATACATACTGTTTTAAAAACTTTAACAATAGACCACATTTAAGTTTTGAAAATTAGATTAAAATAGAATTGATTTTTATATTTAAACATATGTTGAATAACACCCAAAATCTGAAGTTAAAGTTTTTCCTTTTCGTATGTACATTACCTCTATTTCACTTTGGTCAGATGAAGGCTCAATGGGTTCCTCCTTTAGATCTTCCCATTCAACTCTCTGGCACCTTTGGTGAATTCAGAAGCAATCACTTTCATGCTGGGCTGGACATCCGTACTCAAGGGAGGCAGGGCCTTAAAGTAAAAAGTGTTCAAAATGGGTGGGTAAATCGCATAAGAGTCAGTACGACAGGTTATGGCAAGGCACTTTACATTCAGCATTACGACGGAACAACATCAGTATATGCACATCTTAAAAAGTTTGCCCCTAAAATTGAAGCTTATGTTAAAGAGCGACAATACCAAAAAGAATCTTTTACAATCCATTTATTTCCAAAATCCGAGGTCCTCAAAATCGAAGCAGGAGAGCTGGTTGGATTCTCTGGAAATACAGGTGGATCTTACGGTCCACATTTACATTTTGAGGTACGAAATTCCTCTAACCAAAATCCAATAAATCCAATGGAATATCCATTGGAGATTAAAGACAGTCAACGACCTCAAATACAAAACCTCTATATCTACAATGGGATTCATCCAGACAGTAAAAAAAAGGAATTCCCTCTAGTTAAGAAAAATGACAGTGTTTATACCGCAGCAGGTATTTATTCTGGTGGTAAAATCAGTGTTGGCTTGCGATTATTCGATCGACAAGATCTATCCTATCATAAAAATGGAATCTATAAAGCCAAGGTCAGACTGAATGGAATTCCCCAGTTTGAAATGAAAATGGATGAAATATCTTTTAACGATTCTAAATACATCAACCTGCTGATTGACTATAAAGAGTACGCTCAAAAAAGGAGAAGAATTCAACGGTTTATTTCGCATTCAGAACAAAAAACTACATTTTCAGAGGGTAAGAAGACCAATGGTGAAATGGATATCAGCCCTGGTAAATCCTATCAAATCATGATTGAGGTTAGTGATTATGTAGGTAACACAAGCTATGTTGAAGCTTATATTACCGGTACAGACCCCCCACTTAAATTTACTGAGAAATTGGATTCAATAGACCCGTCCAAAGATTACTTATTTGATTTTGATGATAAATCTGTCTATTTTCCTCAAAACAGTTTTTACGATGCTATCCCACTAAAGGTTGAAAATGTAGAAAATGAGTTAATAGTGGGGGAAGATCACTACCCCCTGCAAAAGCCCTTTGAAATTCAATTTCAAATTCCTGATCAAGACAGTCTCAAAAACAGTCAATCATTTATTGCTAAGCTAAACTCCAAAGGGGAGCCTTACTTTTTTAGCAATCAAAAAAAAGAGGACAGTTGGATCGGTAAATCCAAAACGCTTGGAAGGTTTATCCTCAGTAGAGACAGTATCGCGCCAAAGATTAAACCCTTGAATTTTAAAAATAAACAATGGCTGAGTTCCTTTAACTATCTCAGGGTAAAACTAACCGACGATTATTCTGGAATAAAGTCCTACAGAGGTGAAATCAACGGCAAATGGATTCGCTTTGAATACGAACCCAAAAACAACACCTTAATCTACGATTTCAATGATTTGAGTTTTAAAGAGTCGCTACATCAACTCACTATAAAGGCAGAAGATAGGGTTGGAAATGTTTCTAAACTAGAAATGGAGTTTTACCGTAAAACGAAAAAAGGAGGCTAAAACTCTTTTAGAACTTGTATCAAATGGTCTACTTCCCTCTTAGAGTTCAATATTGAAAACGAAAATCGCAACGATGGCCAGTCATCAGTCTTTTGAGAGCGTATAGTGTTTAGAACGTGAGATCCAGACTGACTTCCAGATTGACAAGCGCTTCCCTTGGAACAGGCAATTCCATTTAAATCAAGATGAAAATCGAGCATTAAAGCCTTCTCTTTAGGAATAGGAAGGGCTACATTTACTAGAGTGTAAGTACTTTTATCTGGGTCATCACACAAACCGTTAAACCGTACTTCAGGAAATACAGTAGTGATTTGATCGATAAAATGATTTTTTACATCTAACACTTTTTGCCGCTCATCTACTAGGTTTTTATAAGCCAATTTCAAAGCTTTATTCATGCCTACGATGTTGTGAACAGACTCTGTGCCTGCACGCAGTCCACGTTCTTGAGCCCCTCCATGGATGAACGATTGAAGACCGGAGTTTTTTCTCACAAAAGAAAAACCAATTCCTTTGGGTCCGTGAAATTTATGGGCTGCTGCTGATAAAAAATCAACTGGAAGTGTTTCCATATCAAAAGTGAAATGTCCTATCCCCTGCACAGCATCGGTGTGAAAATATGCCTCGTATTGATGACAAAGCTTACCCACTACCTCCAAATCCAATACATTACCAATTTCATTATTGATGTGCATTAAAGAAACCAGTGTTTTTTCTTTGCTACTTTTTAAAAGAGCTTCAAGATCACCGAGATCCACAACCCCTTTATCGTCTGTTTTAACATATGCTGTACTGATACCAAATACTTCTTCTAATGCTTCGATGGCATGTAAAACAGCATGATGTTCAATAGGGGAAGATATGATGCGCTTTACCCCTAAATCCTTTACCGCACAATGCAGTATCATATTGTCAGACTCTGTACCTCCAGAGGTAAAAATAATCTCTTGAGGGGCAGCATTAATTTGTTTTGCAATTTCCTTTCGTGCAGTTTCTATATGGGTTTTTGCTGTTCTTCCAAAAGCATGAGTAGAGGATGGATTTCCAAAACATTCTTGCATCACTTCGGAGATGGAAGAAATTACTTCTGTACGCAAAGGTGTAGTCGCTGCATTATCAAAATAAATATTCATCTGCTTGGAAAATTAGCTATTTGGTTCAAAACATTCTAAAGTGGACGTAATGATTTGGATGCATTCGCCAAGTTGCTCCTCAGTCATTACTAAAGGTGGTGCAAACCTAATGATATTTCCGTGAGTTGGTTTGGCCAATAATCCATTCTCCATAAGTTTCAAGCAAATATTCCATGCTGTTTTACTCTCCTCTGTATCATTGATAACTATGGCATTTAGCAGTCCTCTACCCCTTACCTTATGGACTATGGAACTCTTTTCAATATAGGATCGCATTTTAGCTCTAAAAAGTTGTCCTAAACGACGTGCATTTTGTGTTAATTTTTCATCTCTGATGACTTCCAAAGCCTCCATAGCAACAATACAGGCCATGGGATTTCCTCCAAAAGTACTTCCGTGTTGACCGGGCTGTATCACATCCATAATTTCACTATCACACAATACCGCTGAAACAGGATATGTCCCTCCACTAATTGCTTTTCCAAGTATAAGTACATCAGGGCGTGTATAGGTTTCTGATTGTTGTTGACAATGTCCTTCGCAGTTACACGAACCGCATACGGCTAGTAAGGATCCTGTTCGACCAATTCCAGTTTGAATTTCGTCAGCCATCAGCAATACGTTAAATTCATTACAAAGCGCTTTAGCTTTACTGATAAAGTCAGCGTCAGGTGTATAAACTCCTGCTTCACCTTGAATGGGTTCGACTAAAAACCCTGCTACATGAGGATGGGTTTCCAAAACCGCTTCTAATGCATCTATATCATTGTAAGGAATCGTAATAAAACCTTTAGCATGTGGGCCAAAATTAGTTTTTGAGCCAGGATCACTGGAGAACGAAATAATAGTAGAGGTTCGACCGTGAAAATTTTGAGAGCAAACAATGATCTCTGCTTTATTATCGGGAATACCTTTAACTGTATAACCCCATTTACGGGTGATTTTTATCGCAGCTTCCACAGCTTCAGCCCCTGTATTTGAGGGTAACAATCGTTCGAAATTAAAATAATCAGTAACATAATCCATATAGGCTCCCAACTTATTGTTGTGAAAAGCTCTAGAGGTAAGTGTCAGTTTTTCAGCTTGCTTTTGTAAAGAATTTACAATTCTGGGGTGACAGTGTCCCTGATTTACCGCAGAGTAGGCAGAAAGAAAATCAAAATACTTTTTACCCTCAACGTCCCACAAGTAAACTCCCTCACCACGCTCTAATACTACTGGTATTGGATGATAATCGTGTGCTCCATTAGCTAGCTCTAAATCTATAAAATGTGATGCTTTAGTCGTTGTTTCCATAATTGAAATATTTTGAACTCCAATAGAGAGTAATGCTTGCACTCAAAAGTAAGAAATATGATATTCAAAAACCCAATGGAAATGATGATTTATTTTCCTAAGCCACCTACATTTGCAGCATGTCAAAAAAAAGAGTAAACAAGATAGAACAGGGATTAAAGGTAATTGATATTAACGCCAAAGGCATGGGTGTCGCTAAGTCACAGGAAGGTGCTGTCTATTTTATCAAAAATGTTGTTCCTGGCGATGTAGTAAACGTTCGTGCGTACAAGAAGCGAAGAGGTTATTTCGAAGCAGAGCCTCTTGAATGGATTCAAACCTCAAAAGACCGAACCGACCCACCCTGTGAGCATTTTGGTGTATGTGGTGGTTGTAAATGGCAACACTTATCTTACGAAGCCCAACTTAGCTTTAAAGAAAAAGGAGTGCTACACAACCTGCAGCATATCGGAAAAGTTCAAGCTCGCGAAGTAATTCCTATTCTTGGGGTGGATGATCCTTATTTCTACCGAAATAAAATGGAATTTTCTTTTTCTAACAAACGTTGGTTAACT
>CENT01097623.1_pt1 | contig 17879 bp, 12 predicted proteins | sample 530141 | NCBI WGS metagenome assembly CENT01 (sample SAMEA2591074, study PRJEB7988) | marine metagenome | isolation source: saline water (ENVO:00002010), including | reverse complement strand
TCCATTAGGCCGCAAATGGGTGGCGCCATTAGGGTGCAAATTGACATTGGCTATGCGCTCAGTGAAAACACGAAAATCACGCTAGATGTGAGTAATCTATTAGATGAAAATACTATTAAATTCGCAGATGTAAGAGAGCGCGTTATTCTAAATGAATATACAGGCAGGCGCTTCCTTCTAGGCGTTCGTTCAACTTTTTAGCATCATACCTATTCCCTTCAGTATCACCTGAAGGGAATATTATTTTAGTCAATCATTTAAGACAGAGCACAATACCTAAAAGCCTTTTTTCTATTTCCCTGCAATAGGCTCTGCTATCTTTGATGCGTTCTCGCTCGCATCCTTTCATGGGTACTACAACGATGAATTCGCCCCCTGTGTTAGAAAGCGAATTAAATGCTGAATTTAGCCCTTCATGTCTTCAAGCTCTAGGCCTTTCGTTTCGTATACATAGCGAATGACAAATACAATTGATAGCAGTGAGAATATGGCATATAGGCCATAAGCGCCGGCAAGACCTATTCCAGCGAGCAGCATAGGGAAAGACCATGTTATGAGAAAATTAGTCGACCACTGAACTAGTCCGCTTACAGCAAGGCCCGAACCTCGTAATTGGTTTGGAAACATCTCCCCAAGCATTACCCACATTACCGGTCCCCATGAAAAATTGAAGCAAAATACGTATAAGTTCGCGGCTATCAGTGCCAGGGGGCCCCATTCATTTAGTGCAAGTTTGCCATCAGCACTTTGCTCTGCGTTTAAAAACGCAACCGTTAAAATGGTGAGTGTGATTGTCATGCCAATAGAGCCCCATTTGAGCAATGGTTTACGGCCTACTTTGTCAATGATTGCTAGGGCCACAAGGCATGCTGCAATGCTTATAGCTCCGCTGATAACATTGATCAGAAGAGCATCCGACTCTGAAAACCCTACTGCTTGCCACAAAACCGCTCCGTAATAAAAAACGACGTTTATGCCAACAAGCTGTTGAAGCGCCGCTAGTCCAATTCCAATCCAAACAATCGACTTTAACTTGCCTGAAGGCTTATCTATTAGGTCTTTTAGTTGAGGCTTTTGGTCGTTGGATAAAGAAGCCTTTATTTCAGAAAGTTTGTTCGCTCCTTGGCTGCCGTACAACTTGCGAAGTACTGAATTTGCTTGGTCAGTTTTCTGTTTAACAACGAGGAAACGCGGACTTTCTGGAATGAAAAGTAACATAAGTAAGAAAAGTGATGCGGGAGCAACTTCCATCCAGAACATCCAGCGCCACGCTTCAAAATCAAACCATAGTTTCTGCGTTGAACCTGACGCATAATCGGCAAGAAAGTAGTTGCTAAGAAACGCGGTAAATAGTCCGCCGATGATAGCTATTTGTTGTATAGAAGCTAGCGTACCCCTATATTTTGCAGGAGACACTTCTGCTATGTAAGCAGGTGCCATCACAGAGGCTGCGCCCACTGCAAGTCCACCAATTATGCGATAAATGACGAACTCAAAACTGCTTTCAGCAATTCCTGAGCCGCAAGCACTTATTAAAAAGAAAATAGCAGAGACGAGTAGAAGAGATTTTCGGCCGTACCTGTCGGCTAGTCGACCGGCAAAAAAAGCACCTACGGCACAACCTAAAAGCATACTAGAAACGTTAAAGCCAGTGCCCACACTTTCTGAATTGAAAGCGGCTTGAAGACCATCCACAGTGCCATTTATTACGCCACTATCGAACCCAAACAGGAAGCCTCCTATTGTCGCCACGATAGTGATAAAAAGAATAAACCCAGAGCTAGTGTATTCTTGTGATAAGTCATTTACAGTTGTTGTGTCCATGTAGTTTCTCTACTGTTATTGTCATAATTTAGGAGATGTTAGTAAGCGAGCTTTCTGACTGGTTCTTATAATGATCAGGCTGCAATTTTTGGCGATACTCTACGGGGGTTTGGTCAAAGTGCTTACGAAATAGCGCATACATATATTGAACTGAGGGATAACCACAACGTTTTGCTATCTCGTTGCTGTGTAAATCGGTCTCTTTTAGCATCCTACATGCACGGTTGAGTTTTTCGTTGTGTATCTCAGTATGAATACTATGGCCTCGCTCTTCTTTAAAGCGGGTTTCTAAGTTCGAACGGGAAATACTTACATGGTCAAGCACTTGGTCTACTTTTATGCCTCTACAGGCATTCATCCTTATGAAGTGAGATGCTTGCATTACGAGAGGATCTTTAATTGCCTTAAAATCGGTGGACTGCCTTTCTGCAACTGATACGGGAGGAACGAGCAGTTGTGTGGCGTTATAAGTAGTTCCCTTTAACTGTTTGTGCAGTATTTTTGCAGCTTGAAATCCCATTTCCAGACAACCTTGTCTAACAGAAGACAAGCTAACCCGGCTCAAAAAGCGAGTAAGCTCATCATCATCTATCCCGATGACTGCAAAACGCTCTGGGATCAAAAGGCCCAAGTGATCACAGGCCTGAAGCAGGTGGCGCGCCCTAGAATCTGTAACAGCGACTATACCGGTAGGCGCAGGTAAGCTTTTAAGCCAGTCTGTTAAACGTTTTTGCGAATACTGCCACGTTTCGGCTCTAACCGCATGGCCGCGATACACATAGCATTCATAGCCATGTCGTTTAGTGATGCTAAGCATCGCTTGTTCTCTTTCTTGCGCCCACCGTTGATTGTGACTAATTGGGCTCCCATAGAACGCGAAGCGCTCTATTCCTTTTTGTCTTAAGTGTTCGAAAGCGGCTTCAACTAACGCGTAGTTATCGGTTGCAACATAAGGTACTGCTGGATAACTGTCTTTATCTTGATAAGAGCCTCCAACGCCAACCACGGGAACAGAGGTATTTGATAATGTCTTCTCAATAGCCGGGTTGTCGAAGTCTGCAATAACACCATCGCCGTGCCATTCGTCGAAATGATCTAATCGGGTTAAGAAATCTTCCTCTAAATACAAATCCCAGTCAGCATTTGATGCTTGAAGATAGCGTCCAATACCTTCAATTATTTGTCTGTCAAATATCTTACTTGCATTAAGGAGTAGCGTAATACTGTGCGCTTTCTCGAACATGTCAGATTCCCACGTATAAACAAATTACGTAATAACTATTATGTTTATTAGTTTTAAGCATACTAAACCAGTATGTGGTAATTAACAAAACGATTACAAAATTTCGTAATTGATATAAACGCTTTTAGTAATCAACATCTGTTCATAAGCTCTTATTTGTATGAGACAAGATGATGTACGTAGGAATAGATTTAGGCACTTCTGGTGTAAAAACGGTGTTAATGAATGATGCGGGAGCTGTAGTTAGAGCCGTATCTCGACCTTTGAGTGTCTCAATGCCCCATCCCCTTTGGTCTGAGCAAGATCCTCAAGACTGGTGGCAAGCTACGTGTGATTGCTTAGATGAATTAAGCAGTGAAGAAAATTTATCAAAAGTGAAATCAATTGGATTGAGCGGCCAGATGCATGGCGCTACATTACTTGACGATAAAGGAAACGTTTTAAGGCCTGCAATATTATGGAATGACGGTCGAAGCGCAGAAGAGTGTGAGGAGCTCAGTACCTTAGTGCCAGATTCCTCTGTCCGTACGGGGAACCTTATTATGGCTGGTTTCACAGCCCCGAAGCTACTTTGGGTGAAAAAGAATGAGCCTGAGGTCTTCACTAAAATTAGCAAGGTCCTTCTTCCTAAAGATTTTTTGCGTTATCAACTTTCTGGAGAGTTTGGTTCTGACATGTCTGATGCGGCAGGGACGATGTGGCTCAATACTGAATCTCGCACGTGGGATGAAGAGCTGTTATCAGCGTGTGGCCTAAATGTAGACAACATGCCTGCTCTTTATGAGGGAAATAGCGCTACAGGGAACCTAAAAGATGCTCTCCAGACTCGATGGGGAATGCAGAATGTGATTCTCGCAGGTGGGGCAGGAGACAATGCGGCAGGCGCAATCGGTTGCGGAATTTATGAACCTGGACACGCTATGTTGTCGCTTGGCACCTCAGGTGTCTATTTTGCCGTTACAGACCGGTTTACCGTAAATACTGCCCAAGCGGTTCATAGCTTTTGTCATGCTATCCCAAACCGTTGGCACATGATGTCGGTAATGCTCAGCGCAGCAAGTTGTCTAGATTGGTATGCCTGTCAGAGTGGCTATAAAGATGTCGGCAGCATGATTGAAGACGTGCAAGCACACACTAGTCATTTAGACACTCAAACTCCTGTATTTCTCCCTTACCTGACCGGTGAAAGAACGCCTCACAATAATCCCTCTGCCAAAGCGGTTTTCTTCGATTTATCTGCATCAACAAAGCGTGTGCATATGGCGAGAGCAGTGATAGAGGGAGTATCTATGGCCCTCGCTGATGGCATTGATTCGGTGCATCAAAGTGGTGTTGCTGCAACTTCTATTAGCCTTATCGGTGGAGGCGCGAAAAGCACATTTTGGCGTCAGCTACTTAGCGATATTAGTGGTTATGAGCTGGAATATCGTGAAGGCGGAGATGTTGGCCCGGCTTTGGGTGCTGCGCGTCTAGCACAGCTAGCAGCAAATTCTAATTTAAGTGTATCTGATGTGTGCTTCAAGCCCACCTTAGAAGCAACTTATACGCCGAACAGCCATGTTCATGCTACTTATCTTAATAAGCGACAAAAGTTTAGAGAACTGTATTACGCCGTTGAAACATTCTTTTCCTGAAAGCGGGTTAAGAGTCAAAAATTCAAAAAAGTCCGATACGTAGCGTCACAGCGCGTACAAAAAAGGAAAAAATGATGAAAAACTATTTCGAAAGTATCCCTAAAATTAACTATGAAGGGCCTGAATCGACGAATCCTTTGTCGTTTAAGCACTATAACCCTGAAGAGGTCATTGGTGGGAAAACAATGGAAGAGCATCTTCGGTTTGCTGCTTGCTATTGGCACAACTTCTGTTGGGACGGTGCCGATGTATTTGGTGGTGCAACATTTAATCGTCCTTGGCTTGCTGCTGGCGATCCAATGGAGAGAGCCAAACAAAAAGCAGATGCTGCTTTTTCATTTTTTGAAAAGCTTGGCGCGCCTTTTTACTGCTTCCATGACATTGATGTCGCCCCTGAGGGTGATTCAGTGCAAGACTATATTCGAAACTTCTCAGAGATGACTGAAGTGTTAGGTCGTAAACAAGAAGAAACGGGAATGAAGCTTTTATGGGGTACTGCAAACGTATTCAGCCATCCACGTTATATGTCTGGTGCGGCTACCAACCCGAATCCTGAAATATTTACTCGCGCTGCTACCCAGGTGTATCACGCGATGAATGCGACGAAAGCACTTGGTGGTGCTAACTACGTATTGTGGGGGGGACGTGAAGGTTACGAAACTCTTTTAAACACCGATTTAAAGCGAGAACGTCAGCAGTTAGGGCGCTTCATGAATATGGTTGTTGAGCATAAACATAAAATTGGTTTTGATGGTTTACTGCTCATTGAGCCTAAGCCGCAAGAGCCTACTAAACATCAGTATGACTATGATACTGCCACGGTTTATGGCTTCCTAAAAGAGTTCGGTTTAGAGAAAGAGTTTGCGGTAAACATTGAGGCAAACCACGCAACGTTATCTGGGCATTCTTTCCATCATGAAGTAGCGACTGCTTTTGCACTTGATATTTTTGGTTCAATTGATGCGAATCGCGGTGATGCCCAACTAGGTTGGGATACTGATCAGTTTCCAAATTCAGTGGAGGAAATGACGCTCATTTGCTACGAAATTCTCAAGAACGGCGGTTATACATCAGGCGGGTTTAACTTTGATACGAAGCTTAGACGTCAAAGCCTAGACGCAGAAGATCTGTTTTTAGGTCACATAGGCGGTATGGATACTTGTGCATTAGGGTTAAAGAAAGCTCACGAACTCATTTCAAATGACGTGCTAGGCGGTAATATTAAGAAACGTTATGCACAATGGAACTCGGTGTTTGGACGAGAAATCCTTGATGGAAATATGTCTTTAGAGTCTCTAGCAGAGCACAGTAAGCAGAAATCGTTAGATCCTAAGCCCGTCTCGGGAAGGCAAGAGGGTTTAGAGAATATTGTGAATCAGATCATTTACAAATAAGATTTCTTTAATAATAAAAAAGCTGCAATTTTGCAGCTTTTTTATGAGGGGAAGAAAATGTCGCCATGCGTCACATTCTTACAAAAAATCCTCTCTCATTGGGCTAAACATATCGATAAGAATACCGCCTGTTTCAGTTGTTGTACCATGCTCAACATGCGGATCGATAGCGCAGCTATCACCGGCTTTTAATACTTTTAATTCACCCCCAATGATGAAGTTAAACTCACCCTCCTCACAATACACAATTTGGGTATGACGGTGGCTGTGAGCATAACCCTCTGCGCCTTTCTCAAACCATACTTTAACGGCCATAGCATCGTCGTTATAAGCAAGTATTTGGCGCTTGATACCGCCGCCCATATCTTCAACTACACCTAACTTTTCAGACATTCAGTTTCTCCTTTCAATAATGTTAAATTTGTCAACACGCCCTAGTTGCGCGAATCATTTGCTTTGAGCCTTCTTTAATTCATTTTGAAAATGTGTGTATTCAATTCGAAGCCCTAATTTTTGAGAAAAGTTGAGGCCGAGTTGGAGTAATTCAAATTGGTTATCCACCGCTTTGATTTTGTCTTTCAGGATTTCTACGGCACGGTGAGTGTTGCCCGCTTTGTCTAGCGCCAAAATCAAAATGTACAAATAATTGCTATTATGCGGCTCGAGCTCATTGGCTCTTGTAAGGTGGATAACTGCAGTCTCTATATCTTGAGCTCTTATCAATCGCATACCCTCAGCGTAATTTACTAACGCTGATTGTGGGTTATTTTTGAGGCCGTTTTGGAGTGTTGAGGCTTCTACGTGTTCTTTACCCAATGAACGATACAGATTGGCCAAGTTAATGTAATTGGGCTCAAAGAAAGGGTCTTTGCTAATGCCGGCTTGAAGGAGTTCCTTTGCTTTATCAAAGTTTCCTGTGTTCGCATAGACCAAACTTGCATTTAAATTGCCTTCGCCTCGCCAAAGGGCTTGCTCGGATGCTTCTGACATTTCGCTTAACACATTGGTAGAGATAAGTGACACTCCTCCTAATGCGATTAGTTGCTCTGCTGAGGCGATGCGGATTGCTTTAAATTGGTCGTTTAAAAGAGGCTCTAGAAGTTGATGCCTTTTGTTTTTGTCCACTAAAAAAGAAACATCTGCAAAGGCCAATCTCACTAACGGACTATTGTCAGAAGCGAGTACCTTGGCGTAATTGTACGGTAATGCCTGAAGAGTGTTGGGCAATAAAGATACAACGGTAGCTCTTTTAATGGCAGGCAGTGATGTATTTTTTGCTAACGCAAGATGGCGATTGGGCGTTAATCGTTCACCACTAAGTAATAGCATGTATTGCATTTGAGCAGGATGAGGAGAGACTGGAGCGCCATGCCATTTGACTAAGTTATCTTTAGCCCATTTTGTACTCTTATCTTCATGACAGCTATTACATGCGTTCGGCGTATCGAATTTTTCGCTGACACTAGGTGCCGGTATATGAAAGCTGTGATCTCGTCTTTTATCAACACCCATGTAGGTATTCGTTGGCATATGACAACTAATGCATTGTGAACCCTCGGTATCTGGTTCGTGACGATGGTGTTTAACGTTATCAAATTCCGACGCTTTATGGCACTGCAAGCAAAGGCCATTGCCTTCTACTTTCACTTTTGCAGTATGAGAATTGTGACAATCATTGCAGTTCACCCCGGCCTCATACATTTTGCTTTGCAGAAAAGAGCCATAGACGTAAACTTCATCCTGAATCTGTCCATCAACGTGGTATTGTGGAGTGGTTAACAAAGCAGGCTTAAATTGTGACAAGAAAGGTTTTGATGGCGTTATTCCATCAGTAAGTGGTGCTCTAAGTGAATGGCATGCAAAACAACTATCCATAAAACTGTTGTCGCGCTTGGGTCCATTCCATGAAGCAATTTTTTCACCTTCACCTAAAAGCCAATTACCGATATTTTTTTGTTCGTTTTTAGTTAGCGCTGAATGAGGCGTTTCTTTTTTGCCATAGTGGCCCTCATCAAGATTGCTATGACATGATTGGCAAGAAACATTCACCTCGTTCCACACGGTTTCAAAGGAATCTCTCTCACTGTCGTAGTTTCTTTGTAAGCCTGATGAATGGCAGTCTGCACACATTCCGTTCCAATTTTGTAACGGCTGCAACCAATGCAATCTATCTTGCTGACTAATTTCTTCATCGGGATATATGGGGTACCACTTTTGGCCACCATATGATTCCTCTCTTGAATCCCATGCAAAGGGGAATACTTGCATTTTGCCGCGTTCAGTTTTGATGAGATATTCCTGAAGAGGGTAGTGACCAAATACGTAACTCACTTCATAGTTTGTAGTTTTCTCATTTTCTTCAAATCTTATAAAGAACTTGCCGTCGCGCTTAAAAAAAGTCGCTTTTTGATTGAAATGCTCAAACACTGCGTTGTCGAAATCACCTTTTACCGTTGCTTCTGAGGCTACATCCATGGCTTTACTATGATCCGATGTTAGCCAGTCAGATAGCTGCTTTTGATGACAAGAGCCACACTGTTCAGCCTCACTAGCGAAGGCATTAAACACAATACTTGTGAGAATAAGTAATAAGAGTCGAGGAAACATTAATTATTGGCGCCAAAAACGATTATATCCAATCATAAAATATCATGCTAAGAGTGTGGATGCTAACAATTGATTAACCTCGCTGCGGGCCAAACGCTTTTTCGATTGTTGAGATTTTTTTATAAAGCGAATTTGCATGCATGATTTCATCGTGTTTGCTTATTAATGACCGTAAAAGATGTTATGCTTGCTGTGTATTTCAAATTTATTCAGGAGTAGTCATGAAGATTGCATTAATGATGGAAAACAGCCAAGCATCAAAGAACCCTGTGATCCTTAAAGAGTTAGAGTCTGTTGCGGATTCCTTAGGTCATAGCGTACACAATGTGGGGATGAACAGTGAAACCGATCATCATCTTACCTACGTGCATTTGGGTATCATGGCCGGAGCGCTAATTAACTCTGGTGCGGTAGACTTCGTTATTGCTGGATGTGGCACAGGGCAAGGCGCTCTGATGTCTTTAAATGCACAACCAGGTGTTTTTTGCGGTTACTGTATTGACCCTTCTGATGCATTCTTGTTCAACCAAGTTAACAACGGTAATGCATTAGCACTTCCCTTTGCGAAAGGTTTTGGCTGGGGAGCAGAGCTTAATGCCCGTTATATCTTCGAGAAAGCATTAACTGGTGAGCGAGGCGCTGGATACCCAGTAGAAAGAAAAGAGCCTCAGGTTCGCAATGCAGCGATTTTAGCTGACTTAAAAGCGGCGTTGTCGAGCGACGACTATGTGGATACGTTGAAGAAAATTGACCAAGAGCTTGTGAAAGTTGCTGTATCTGGAGAGCGTTTTCAACAATGTCTTTTTGAAAATGGTAAAGATGAATCAATAAAGTCATATGTTAAAGCATTAGTTTCTTAACTACTGGTTTAAAGCGTGAAAGGCGCCATTAGGCGCCTTTCATGTGTCCGTTACCCAATAGGAATAGTGCTGTTTGGATATTTAATTGATACTTGGCGTGGGCTAGCCAGAAAGTAAGCAATGGTGAGTGGCCCTAATCGGCCTATAAACATTAAAAAGATAATAACGACTGTACCAGCGTCAGATAAGTCACCAGTTAACCCTCTAGATAGTCCCACTGTACCGAGAGCAGAAACTGCCTCGAAAACCACATCTAAGAAATCAGCGTTTTCGGTTATTGATAAGATAAATATTGCAATCCACGATACTGCGGTTGAGAGAAGGGCGAGTGCTAAAGCTTTTCCTCTGGTCTCGCTAGAGAGCGATCTCCCGAATACAGATGGCGATGGGTCACGTCGCAAATAGCTGTAAGCCGACATAATAAGCACCACAAAAGTAACAAGCTTAATTCCGCTTGCCGTGCTCATTGACCCACCGCCTATAAACATAAGCAGCAGCGTTAGCCATGTTGTTGCGTCTTCAAGAGCACTGATATCAACGGTGTTGAAACCTGCGGTGCGCGGCGTTACGGCTTGAAACCATGCCGCCCATAATTTAGACGTGCTGTTTAAAGGCCCAAGGGTGTTTGGGTTATCTTTTTCGATAAGGTAAATCAGAATGAGAGCGACGCCATTTATGATAATAGTACTACTAATCATTAGTTTGCTGTAAACGGATAGGGTTTGCCATGCTCGCTTTTTGTTTAAATCTATCCACACGGAGAAGCCTAAACCACCAATAATAAATAAGGCAGTTATAGTGAGATTAATCACAGGGTTTCCTACATAGTAGGAGAGGCTATCGGCGCTAAGTGCAAAGCCGGCGTTATTAAATGCAGAAATTGTGTAAAAAAATGCGTGAAATACTGCTTCTCCCAATGGTTTTGACTGCAGCCAAAACAAGGACAAAATAGTGAAGCCTACCAATTCAATAACTAATGCAAATAAAAGTACTGACTTTGCGGTAGAGACAAGAGTAGACAGGTCTGTTTGGTTAAACGCCTCTTTGATAGCAGATTGTTGTAAAAATGAAATCTTGCTGCCAAGCGCAATTAAGGTAACCACAGCGAAGGTCATCAAGCCAAGCCCACCTATTTGAATCAAAAAGGCGATGACGGTAAGGCCCATTGATGTGAATACCGTTCCGGTATCAACCACGACTAACCCTGTAACCGTTACCGCAGAAGTCGCAGTAAATAGGCTCTGCGAAAAAGAAATAGGTTGTGTTGTCATGCCCGGCAGCAGCAACAGTAAAGTACCCATTACTATCACCCCCAAAAAACTCAACGATAAAATGAGAGGCGGAGCTGCCTGTATTTTATAAGCACTTTTCGCTTTTCTTGTTAATGGGCGGCTTTGTAAATTCCAACGTGTCATTACTTCAACCTTGGAGCAATTCTGACAAGGGCTTCTTTAGGGCCAAATAAAATAAGCGTATCGTGCTCACGGGCAATAAAAGATGAAGGGGGAGACTTTTTCACTTCTTGCTCACGTTTCAGTAATAAACAGTGAATTGAATGCTCAAACCCTTTAACTATCTGTTCTAAACTTATGGGCTGGAAAGTTGAGGGAAGGTGTACGTCTACAATATAGTTCCCATGACCAACGCTGAGGTAGTCACTTACCATGGGGTAGTTTAATGCCTGCGCAACGCGCGCGCCCATCTCTTCTTCCGGGTGCACAATTCGAGTAACCCCCAATTTAGAGAGAATAGTATGGTGCGCTGCAGTATTTGCTTTAACCCAAATATCTTTTACGCCCAAGTTTTTTACATGGAGTGTACACAATAAGCTGGCCTGCATATCTTCACCTATTGCCACAAGTACGGCTTCACTTTGGCAGAGATTTAGCTCTTTCAATGCTCTCTCATCGGTAACATCACATATAAGCGTCTGAGTAAGTTGTCCTGCGTATTGTTCAGCGAGCTTCTCGTCTTTATCTATTCCCGTAACGGTATGCCCCATGTGTATAAGCTCAATGCTCGCTGTTAACCCAAAACGCCCTAAGCCTATTACCGTAAAATGTGCCATAAGTTTACTCCGATTGTTTGAACAAAAAGCGGTAGCCGTGGCCCGCGGAGGTTTCTATTGCAAATTGGTCTTTGCTAAGTGTTGAGAGTTTTTTTCGTAAATGACTTACGAGCACTCTCACATAATGGGTATCTTCGCTATTGTGAATGCCCCAAATAGTACGTATCAGCACCGTTTGATTGACGAAAACACCCACTTCCCTCGTTAAAATATCCATTAACAATAGTTCTTTTGGAGTAAGCGAAACTTGGGCACTGCCTAGTACCAATACACCACTATTCAAGTCCAGCGTAAGGTCCTGAAAGTGCCGTATACGTTCTGCATCAGGAATAACTGGCATTATATCCCGGAGTAATACCTTAATACGGGCAACCAACTCCTTGATACTGAATGGCTTACTCACATAATCATTTGCCCCTGCCATTAAGAGGTCTACTTTGTCATCCTCAGAATGCCGCGCTGATAGAACTAAAATAGGTACGCTGCTGGTCTGTCTAACACGGGTTAATATTTCTTTGCCTTCACCATCTGGTAAACCAAGGTCTAGTATTATTAACGCTGGCTTCTCTCTCAGAGCGATTGCTAGCCCCTCCCTCACATTCAGCGCTTCTTTGGCTATAAAACCCTCTACCTTTAGCGCGATGCTTATCATTCTGCGAATGTGCGGTTCATCTTCAACAATGAGAACTGTACTCATGAAGATTGCTCACTTAAATTGGGTACAGAAAGTATGGCACCGCAACCTGGATCTAGATTTTGTAACGTGAGGGTTCCTTTGTGGGCTTCGACTATTCCTTTAGCAACATTGAGCCCAAGACCAATACCGCCTTTTCCAACATCACCATTACGTGAAGAAGAGAACAGGAGAAAAGGTGATTCAGTATCACCATTTTTAAGGCCAATGCCCGAGTCTTCGATAGAAAAATAGGTGCTTTTCGCATCGTTGCTAATTGTCACTTCTACTACTTCGCTACTGAATTTAAGCGCATTGTCTAATACATTAAATAAAGCCTGTTCCAAGAGCGTTGGGCTGACAATGATATGTTCATTGGTATTCGTAAAGTTAACTGAGATTCGCTCGGTATTAAACCGAGTTAATAGATTATTAATAACAAGGGAAATGCTTATCTTCTCTCTTCCCGCTATTAACAAATCGCTTTGTATTTTTGTAGCTTGAAGAATGTTTTCGACATAGGCATGTAGTCGTTTGCTCTCGTAGATACTGCCCTTTATCAATTCACGTTTATCTTCTTCAGATAATGAGTGGTAGTAAGAGTCTAGTGTTTCCATAGAGCCTATAATTGAGGAGAGGGGAGTACGTAAATCATGTGAAACTGACCGAAGTACATTTGCCTGTAATTGTGCTTTGCGAAGCGCGGTTTGTTGTTTCTTATAAAACGCTGTTAACTCACTTGTCAGTATGGCGACGATAATAAACGTTGCCATATTAACGACATCGTCTGCATTGGTCATGCGAACAGAGTACAAAGGTTCGGTGAAGAAAAAGTTGAAGCTCACAGCACCAAACAAAGCCGCTAAAATACCATTAAAGCGAGAAAACAAAGTCGCACAGGCAACGCAGCCGAGTTGTAGTATGAGTAGCGTTCCACCTATCGGCAAAAATAAGCTGCTTAATAGCCAACTTGCCAGGACAGCGAATACCATAATGGCGCTTGTTACTGCGATATCACGCATACATATTATTCAGTAGTTGTTAATAAAAATTAGTGTGTTAAATGTATCAGGGAAGGAGAGTGAAAACGCGTAAAATTTGCGTAAAAGTTTTGAAGGTTATTGAGGAAATATGAAAGCTGGCAAGGGCCTAAGCCCCAGCCAACTATAGTTGCTGTGATTAAAATCTGTAGTTAACAGCTAATTGATAGATACGACCTGTATAGGTTAGACGGCTAACGGCGCGTTCATCTGTTCCTAAGAATTCTTCACCAACTTCATCTGTTAAGTTGAAGGCGCGTAAGAACAACTTAGTTTTGTCGTTAAGCTTATATTGGCCTACAAAATCCAGTCGGCCTATTGCTTTTCTAGTACGAGCATTAGTACCTAAGAACGAGTTAGCCCCTCTAAGCGTTTGGTCGTCACGCCAGTTGTATGACAAGCGTAAGCTGATACCGTCGTTTTCCCAATAGGTGATTACATTGAACGATTCAGGCGACACACGCGTTAATTCAATTTCACTGCCTTCTTGGTCTAAGCTTGTGTAGTTAAATACACCACCAAAGCCATTCCAAGGGTAAGGTAGAAAATCGAGCTTCTGCTGAATTGCAACTTCATAGCCAGTTACGGTAATTTTATCTGAAACATTGATAGGAGCAGTGATATTTACTTCTCTCAGGTTCTCGTTACCGTCATCATCAATAATAGGTGTAGTTTGAATACAACCAAACTCTCGGCCGTTGGTGCCAGGTGTACGCTCTATGTCACCAAGCAAGCGGTCCACAATTGGGTTTGAACCTGGTTCAGGGCAGAATCCTTGTTCAGAATCAAACAAGTTCGTTATCTCTTTCTTAAAGTAACCTACAGAGATTGCACTGCCTTCTCGGTTGTACCATTCCAATGATAGGTCATAGTTTTTCGCTTCATAGGGGCGCACAGTTGCAGTAGGTAAGTCTAATCTGACCGTTTGGTTGCCCCCACGTAAAGCTGCTGTAGGGCGCTGTGCAAGTAGATTTGGACGAACAATACCCTCGTAGTAAGCACCTCTTAACAACACATCATCATGAACTTCGAAAGTAATATTTGCCATGGGTAGAGTATGTTGATAATCGTCTTCAAAGGTAACTGGTGCTGCGATACCATTTCGACCTTGTTCATCCACCTGGGTTTCAAATCCATCAAACGTATTGTCGGTTTGAATATGGCGAACGCCTATGTTACCGCGATAAGGAACGGATCCTAGCTGTCCGCCAAAGTCTGACATAACATACATTGCCAAGATATCTTGGTCTGCTGCAAAGTTAAAGCCTAGGTTATTTGGTAAACCGCTGTTTCGGTCCTGCTGATCCCAAAATCCAGTTCTGTTTCGCTCTAAACCTGCAAAAGGCGTACTAAAAGATGTTGCAGTTGGGATGTTATTGACATCGGTTTCTATACCTTCTTGTAACATCTCTAAAGCTAGCGCATTGTCGATTGTTAACCAACCTGACGTGTTGTCAAATGTACCAGGGATATTTCCGCCAAAGTAATCACCCTGCTCGGAAGACAAAATGTTATCAGTTAAGAATGCATCAGAAATATTACTTGTATCGACACCGGCCAAACCTTGTCTTTGGTCAATACTTTCAAGAGATTCTCTTGAAAATCTTGCGCCAAACTTTATGGTTTCAAAGTTTAGTGCATCACCTAAGCCAAAATCAACGAAGCGCTCTGCATTAAATTCAGCGCTGCTTACTTCTCGAGATAAATCGCGAACGCGCCCTGTAATTCTGAAAGCTAGGCGCCTGCCTTGGTTTGCATCAGAAACCGAGTTAACACTTGACGAGCTTAGGTTTGGAACCTGCCAAACTAAGTTATTATAAACATACGGCTGGTCGTATTCGCCTTGAACAAAGATGTTATCTAAGTTTCCATTGCCTGAGTTAATAGAGCCATTAAAGCCAGTAGGAACACTGTCAATTCCATTTCGGCGACCGTCAGCGTCTGTGAAATTAAAAGAATCACGCCAATCCTGATCAGACAAAAAGGTAAAGCCTACGTTTTGAAACTCATTGCTCGCCTCAGAGTGTGTAATCGTTCCGTCGAAAGCCCAATCGTCTGTGAAGTAATCAGCGTAGAGGATAATACCTTCGGTTTTTTCTCTAAAGGTAGTCTTACGGTTTTCTGTTTGAAGAGAACCATTAGTGAAATCGTAATTAGACACGGCATAAACAAGCGGAGCGCCTTCTTCGTCTGCTGTTCTATCGTATGCAAACGGTGCCGTGTCCATGTCTAGCGTTACGCGAGCATCGAAGTTATCTCTGTCACGACGACGAGTATTAAAGCCTGGGCTAATGGTTGAGGCTTCTTTGGTACCGTCAGCTAAGTCACGCTCTGAGAAAAGTAAATGCGCGCCAAGTTTAAAGTTTTCACTTACTCGGTACTCGATATTACCTGAGAAGGAAATTCTATCCCCATCACTGTACTCACTTACGTTTCGAGCGCGAGCCGGTGCTGTAAGTTGAGCATCATCAGCTAAGCCCCATTTCTCGCGATACTCGGCAATATTGGTGGCACGAACATCACCGTCTACAGTATCTACAGATGTGTAATCGACAATATCAAAGGTGTCTCGTCTGAATGTTTGTCCCGAGCCAGCTAGCTTGAAAGCTACACCTAGTTTTTTGTCCATTAGGTGTTTTACACCTGAGATCCTAAAGTTCGGGTCTACATTACCCGTTAAGTCTTCATAGCGGCCGCCAACACTTATTGATGCTGAGCCATCTTTCTTTGATAAAGCTTGCTGAAGTTTCTGATCGACGATACCGGCAATACCGCCTGCCTGAAGATCGGCTGTGGGGCTTTTAACAACGGTAACACCGTCGAAAATGCTTGCCTCGAAAGCTGCGAATGGATTTGGCTCACCCACAGCATTAATATTTGATGCACCTGATGGGGTGGCAAAAGATTGGCCCATGGCCGTTGTTTTTACAAATCCACTACCTAGGCCACGAAGGCTGATAGTGCTTTGTCTTCCCTCTTCATCAGTGTTCAACTGAACACCAGGAATTGCTTGAAGGGCTTCACCAAAATCTAACGCAGGTAATGCATCTATATCGGTGGCCGAGATTGCATCAACAATTGATGCAGCATTACGCTTAGTATTAAGTGCATCTTCAAGAGACGCTCGTACGCCAGATACCTCTATAACTTCTACGCTTTCTTCTTTTTGTTTGTCAGTGTTTTGCTGTGCATTATTAACCGCAGTGTTAACTTCTTGCGCAAGCAATGTAGGAGAACTAATGGTTAATAATAGTGCTGCTGTGTTGCCCAACAGCTTTCTATTGATATTTGATCTTGTGTTTTGCATAGACCCATTCTCTTTGTTGTGTGATTTAAGTGTGCTTCTTAAATGTATTGTTAAATCTTTGTGAAGCCATAGTAACCACATGAAACAATCAAAACAAGTCATTTGTCATCATTTTTAACGAAAAACATACTATTAATTAATCTTATAGTGAGTATTAATGAGTGTGAAAGAGAGGAGGGAAGTGGATTTGACATATTAAAGAGAGAGGTTTTTGTTGTTATTCTATTTTAAATCAGTGGTTTACTTTTTTCGGTGCGCATGTGGTTTATACTAAAGTATTGTGCGGGACTGGTCATAATCAATCATAATGGGTCGCCTTGCGCGTCAATAGTACAAAGTAATATCAGCGTTTAAGTGTAAACCCAATTAATGTGTGATATTCGCATACTTTATTTTAATAAAGACAATAAATCTCCAGTTTGTTAAGACGACTTGATTAGGCTATATCACTTTGTGAATAGTAAATTAATGAAATTTCTCGCACAACGGTTTGCCGTGAGCAGTTCAGTTTTACATTGTCGGTAACAACAGAAGCTCTACATAGCACGATTTTTCCAGTCAAGATTCTTATTAATCATTACAGAAAACTTTAAATAATCTTTGTCAGATACGGGGGAGCGGAGCTGGCCAAGAGTCGCTTTTGTTTAGATGAATTCGGGGGTTGCTAAGTCAGGTTGTGATTTATGCATAAAGCAGCATGAATAGGCAATAATATAAAACTTTTTAACTGGCCTTTTTAAAGAGCGAAAGCGTTAAGCTCAGGAACTAAAAATTGACAAACGTCAGTGGAAAATACCCTAAGTACCTTGGGGTAGGTATGCGGGTTTGCGAATTTGGTCAAAATCGTCCGAAAATGGTCTGGTATTACAAAGAAATGATGTAGAAAAAATGTGAATTATAAAATCCGAAAATTGAGAAGGCAAAGACATAGAACATGGTGGTTTTTAATGCAAAAAAGCATTAGTGTGAAACGCGTTAACTAGCGATTGAAATAATGCGTAACCAGGAAACATCTAAAAGTCAATAAACATAATTGAAAATATTATTCTGGGAATGAGTAGTAGCATAAAAAAAGTGTAAGCGAGCCCTTAATTCTACACAAATTGGAACAAAACGAGCTTAATTCTACACAAATTGAAACAAAATGAGCTTAATTCTACAAAAAAATGAAACAAAAGGGGGAATCCCCTCAGTTAATTCTACAAAAAATGAACAAGTGAGAGCAAAAG
>CENT01016379.1_pt1 | contig 17963 bp, 11 predicted proteins | sample 530141 | NCBI WGS metagenome assembly CENT01 (sample SAMEA2591074, study PRJEB7988) | marine metagenome | isolation source: saline water (ENVO:00002010), including | reverse complement strand
TGGTGTATCTTCGTACTTAAGTTTAAACTTAAAAGTACCACCACTATCTACGTTACCGACAACCTGTCCAGAAAAACGATTACCTGATGCAGATACACTGTTGTCAGTAAAGATAACAAAGTCACCAGCAGTGCCAGTCAGTGTAATTTCTTGAGCACTTTCAGCAGTACCACCGCTGAACGGTACAGCAGCACTTGTAACCACAAATGGGTCGGCTTGTGTACCAGTACCACTAACAAAAGCAGGGGACGCAGTGATGTTAGAAGGTGTTGGTGAAGCTGTAGAAGATGCAGAGATGCTGGTCAAACCAGCGCCTTCTTTTACATAAAGTCGATCTTGATCAGTTGCAAAGCAAATTTCGCCTTCCTGCAATGCAGCTAGGGCGTTAGTAGTAGAAAGATTAGCGTATGTGCCGCGTGCAACACGCACGGGCGTACGAGAGCTAGGAACGCCCATCAGGTAAATTCTCCTCCGTCAAAGGTTTGTGTAGATGCGCCAGCAATAGAGCTAGCAGAGTTAAAGTCGCCACCGTCAATGATCGCGGCACCGCCGCCACCGATCTCACCCCAGTCAGAACCGTCGTAACCTTCAAACTTAGAGTCAGTTGAATTAAAACGGAATTGACCTGCAGCAGGGCTACTAGGTCGCTGAGCTGTTGAACCAGTGGGAATATCGGCAGCAGTGTCAGTAATTGTGCCGATAGTTGAAGTTGTGCTTCTTAGTGAGTTGGGCAAGACAAGTGTGTAGCTTGCACCAGCACTGTGCGGTGGTCCTTTGATTTTAATACCGTGAGTATTGATCTCACAGTTCAAAGTGATAGCACCACTGCCGTTTGTAGAATCACCACGAGCAATTACATTGTCATCAAAACTGACAGCACCACTAAAAGTACCGCCAGCAATCGGCATTTTTGTAGCAATTGCAGTGGTATTTGTATTTACTGAAGCATTAGTCGCATAACGAGCTTCTGGATCTTCAGCAAAGTATTGCTTCCATTCCCACGTACTTCCTGAACTAGAATATTGCAGTCTTACTGTTAGGTCTGAGCTGCCTGTAAAGCCACTAGGAAGCCCTGTAAGGGGGCTAAACGATTGAATACCGGTTGAGTCAAGGATTTCAATACGATCTTGGTCTGCAGGGCTGCCAGGTATGGCTGCAACGTTTGCAATTGGACCGTAAAACGCGGCGTTTGACACAGCAGTAGAAGCTGCATTTGCCGTTGTGACGGCATTTGTAGCGTTTGTACTAGCGGTGTTGGCCGTTGACAACGCTGTTGAGGCATTTGTTGCAGCAGTGTTGGCTGTATTTACCGCATTAGTAGCGTTAGTAGAAGCTGTATTAGCTGTTGCAATAGTGCTATTCGCTACTGTTGTGGCTGAATTTGCTGTACTAATCGCACTTGCAGCATCAGTTGCAGCACTATTTGCTGTGTTAAGAGCTGTTGTGGCGTTTGTAGAAGCTGTATTAGCTGTAGAAACGGCACTACTAGCTGCTGTACTGGCAGAGTTTGCAGTTGTTACGGCAGATGCACTGTCGGTTACGGCAGTTGCGGCTTGAGTTGTCGCGGCATTTGCAGTCGTAATTGCAGTATTTGCCTTTGTAATAGCAGAAACAAACCCACCAGAACCATCACTTTCACGTGAGTTGTTAAGTGCAGCTGTGGCGTTAGTGTCAGCAGCATTTGCTGTAGTGACAGCAGCGGATGCATTAGTGCTAGCTGTGTTTGCTGTGTTGACAGCATTAGTAGAGTTAGTATTTGCAGTGTTACTCGTTGCAACGGCTGCAGCAGCGTCTGTAACAGCTGTCGAAGCGTTTGTAGTAGCAGTATCTGAAAGGTCAGATGACTCTTGCGTTACAAACAGTACTTGTTCAAAGTTATTATTTAGATCAACAGCACGTAAAGCCGAACCTGATTGGAAATCAGCTTCAATAGTATCGTTACTGGTGCGTCTGAAAATAATTACAGCTGCACCGTTAGCAGGAGCACTGTTAAAAGTAACAGTACTACCGCTTACGCTGAATGCAGTGGTGACAACAGCATCGATAGTGGCTTTAACGTCGGCAGTATCTCTATATGGAAAGGCAATGGAAAACTGTGTTTGACTACCAGTGCCTGTAAATGTTTGAGTTGTGGTTGCCATTATTTAGTAGAATTAAACTGTTGTAGTTGCTCGACACCACTAGCGGCACGATCAAACTGTTGGTCTTTAATATTACCCTCAATTAGGTCTTGCATAATTACTGCCCTACCAAGGTCAGTATCACTAGCTATCAAAGCAGCACGTGCCTCTTCATACGCTTCATTATGCATTCTTGTTAGGTATTCCATAAGAATAGTCTTCTTCCATGGGTAGCTTTTCTGTGAAAAACCTTGCCCAATTAGTTCTTTAACTAAACCAGGACGTTGTTTCTTATAATCGTCAATAGTTTTCTTCCATTCACCATCAGACTTAGAGAAAATTTCCTGGACCTGTCGTCCAAGTACACCTTTCTTACCAATGTAATTATTCATCCATTGACGCTGCTCTGGCGTGTACTTCTCTTTGGTATCTGGGTTATGTAAAAGTGTCTTCTTACCATCCCATCCACTTTCAAGTAGACGTTGTCTCCAAGGTTCCATGCGTGCATTAATAAGACCAAATGGAATCAACCCTTGGATATGGTTAATAATAGGTACAGTGTAGTTTATAGGCTCACCTGTATAGATATCAACAGAGTTGACAATTTTATCACCAACACCGGGAAGGAAACGGTTTTTGTGTGCCATATATGCCCAGAAATTATTCTCTACATCCTTCACCTGTGGTGCAATAGTACGGCTAAGAATGTTACGTGCTCCACTATAAGGAAGCATGGAATTCACGTTCTGTGCAAGAAATCTATTACGAGCACTTTCGTCACCACTAAGCATGGCAACTAAAGGTTCAAAGCCACTAAGGAATGACTTATTACTAACATTCATACCAATAGCACCTGCAAGGGCACCTAACCATTGATCAGCATCTTTGTCTACTTTAGTAGCGTGAAACATAATATCAGAGGTCATACCTAACAAAGTTTCAAAGACACCCCACCCTTTGTAGGGTAGCCAAATTGGTTTACCTTCTTCTGTTTCTCCAATTTTTATACTGTATGGTTGAAAACCACCAAGTTCAATCCACCGACGACGTTCAGCGTGGTTCGTTGGACCGCTACCGGTTACATTGCCAAAGAGAGCAGCCATACCTATACCAGTCACAATCATCGATGACATGTTCTGCCTACCGATGTACTCAGCTTTAATGGTTTCAAATGCTGCACGATCAGTTTCTAAGTAACCGTGTGTTTTTAGAACATCAGCAATCTCAGCATCGGTTTTCGCCCTGATAGCTTTGCGAGCCTTACCCATAGCTAGTCCAAGGGGGCCAAGAGGATTAAAGGTAGTAATACGGCTAAGTTCATTCATACCTGTTCGTGGAAACAGAAACAAAGACTTCAGGATTGGTATATCGCTGGTCAACTTTTCAATACCTGCAACCATTTTATTATCAAGGTTGAGGTTCATCTCACCTGCTGCATACAGTGCAGCATCATTAGTCAAGACTCCGTTCTTATCAAACATAGAGTCATAAAGACGCTTCTGCGCTGCATCAAACAAGTCCTCATCAAACGCACCATTTGTACGTTCAAATACTTCGTCGTATGCCTTTGTACGGGCTACAAACGAGGCTTGCAGTGATTTAGTAAAACCATCTACATAAGACAGTGCATTAACACCAGACCTAGGCCCTAAGTGACGCCCAATCTTGTTTTCAGGTGTATAACGATTCCACCAGCTAAGTGCCCTAATTGCTTGTGCGGTAATTAATTTGCCTTGATTGCCAGGAGTCTTGTCCTTTTCCCAAGCTTCCATCATCAACTCCATCGTGTCGTAATCCTGCAGTGCACCTGCCTGGACATCAGCACGCGCACGACTATGGGCAAAATCAGGGTGCTGAACAGCAAAACGCCATTCATCGGCTGCATGTTTTAGAGCACGTTGATATGTCTCTGCAAAGCCACCAAAGCCATACAAAGCACGTTTCATTTGACCAAACTTGCCTTGTGAGGCATAGCCAAGAAGAGTAGTGACAGGCTTAACAACGGTATGTAGCGCAGCATCAGCACCTGCACGTACAGGAGCAAAGCCGTACAAAACAGAGTTGTAAATAACGCTTTGTAGTTCCTTAACGAGTATTGAAGGAATTTTTTGGTTGCCAAGTCCAACACCCTTGCCCCACAGACCCATACGTTCTGACATAAGCTTGTTGAGCTTATAAAGAGTATCTATGTCACCGTTGGTACGTAAGAACTGCTGATAGAGAGGTTTGAAATACTCAGGGTTTTCTTGAGAGATTTCATACATCCTGTTGGTAAACTCTAAGGCTTTCTCACGTGTAGCCTTAAGGTTCATAGCAAATTCTTGGTTCTTACTGTTAATCCAGTCAACGTTATAAGTACCGTCAGCCTTAGCCTTTTTGACCATATCCAGCATCTGTAAGGTATAACCTTTGATGAACTGGTGAGAACGTACCTCCTGCATCAGGATGGGTATGTTTTGAATAATTTGTTCCTGCTGCCGTGCAGTCCAGTTACTATTACTACCAATATTGATAGCAGCAGCACTGTCAGTAATATCCTTACCTGCTTGGTAAGTAACTACAGCTGAACCCTTCAAACGTTGAGGATCAAGAACATCCATCATTCGATCCAAAGCATTCATGCCTACTTCAGCATTATCAGCGCCTAAGTATTGGACTGTGTTACCACGGATGGGTTCAATAGCTTCACGCAACGAACCTACAGCCTTAGCAAAATCCATACCTTCAAGATTGGCAGCTTTATCAACCAGCTGGTCAATAGCAGCTTGCTTCATATCTTCAGTAATTAAGATTTCACCAATCTGAGTATCCACATTGATGACATCTAAAGCTTCACCAAAGTTCTTCAGTGCTTCTTCACGTGCCTCATCACCTTGACCAACAAGCTTCATCATGCCTGGTGTTACAGCCGGCCTAGCACGACCACCTACTTCATCAGCACCAATGTTGTTAGCCATACGTGCTACGTCAGTCTTAAAATCAACGATATTTGCGTTAAAGTTTTTGACTGATCGCTCACTGGGAAAGTGAGGTTCGTTGATAAATGCGTCGTAATATGGGTTTGGGTTGTCTGCATTTTGAGCTAGTCGTTGGATCGTCTCACGGTTAATTTCTGCAAGACGTGCATCATCTTTTACCTTTACAGCAGCAGCTACAGGATCACCAAGTTCCTCCCGTGCAGCCGCAAGCGGTGCAATTTTTTCTCCCAAATATTGAGACGATACCTCATTCTTAGGAATGTGTTTAGTGATTGACTTAAAAGCAGTAAAAGCTTCCAAGGCGGCTCCACCGATATTAAAGAAAACATCCTCAACCATGTTTTTAGCAAAGGTCCAATAAGGACTATCACCATCAACATGGCGCCAAGGTAGATCAAGACCAGTAAAGTCATACATCAAAGTGGCAAGGTTTTCTTGCTCATCAGTCTGATCAGATACAGCAGTAACACCTGTACCGACACCAGCTTCAAATGCAATACGTCCAAGTAAATTTGCACGACTGGACAGAACTAAACCACGAGCTGCAGCAGCACCCTTAATAAGGCTGGCACCTGCACCACCAATAGTTAATGTCGGCACAACAGTTGCAGAGATATCACGTATCATTTTCTTAGCAGGATCCGTTTCAGTATCACGGCCAAAATTAGCGTCGTAATCATCGTCTAGATCGCTAAGTGGTGACAACCAAGGGACAAGTTGACCAATAGCGCCAACTGCATCCATTGCTGTGTCAGCAACACCCATTCCTATTGGTTCAAGAACTGGAAACTCCTGAGAGTTATCACCAACAAATTGATCAGCCCTTTCTCTACGGCTAGGTTCTAAGGTAGGACCAGCCTTCTCACCTGATTTGACACCTGATTCAGTGTCAACACTTTTAGCTTGTTCTGCTAGTTCAGCATCTAATTGATCTTGTTCCTGTTGTTCAATTTCGGAGCTTGACTGAGACTGAACTGCACCATACTCTTGTTCTTCTCTAGTTAGATAATCTGCCATCAATTAAACCCAAAATATTGTGCAGCTTTTTGGCGGTGCGAACGGATGCGCTCAAGAGTTTTTGGGTCTCTAGGAACAACACCATTACCATCTGGGTTCCAACCAAGATTGGCACGACCATTATTTACTGCTGAATACAAATCTGCAAGTCCATGCCCTGGCTTTGCACCACGGTCAATTAGATATTTTTCTATAGCAATAATTTCCTTCATTGGATCACCAGAACCAAGACCATATGCATCGCGCTCTTCCTGACCAGCTTGAATCCAGCCAACACGTCCTGCAGCAGCACCTAGTCCAGGTTGACTGATATCAAATGAACCGCCGGTTTCATAACCGAAAATAGAAGCTATGTCTAAAGGATTCCAACCGTTACGGTTAGCCATGTTAACAAGTGACTGACCAACAGGGTTAGTAACATTTTCATAGTTAAATGCTTGATCTTGTGCAGCAGCTGACTGCTGAAAAGGTTGCCCACTTAGTTCAGTAAGAACCAGGCTAGTTGTTACTTCACGATCAAGGTCAGCTTGGGCATTTAAAAATTTGGCAAGAGAAGTACCGCGAGCAGCGGACTCCACTTGAATAGCGCCATCATATAGTTTCTTAGGTAGTTTTAATGAATCATCTTTTAGTTGTTCAGCAGCAAGATTATGTGCTTCTGCGTAAGGGATATTTAACAGTTTTGCTGTAGCCTCAAGACCAGGATCACGTGTTACGCGACCTGTTTCTCTGTAGTTGTTAAACGTAGTTTGTAGACGTTTAGGTGTGACAATAGTTTTGATAGCATCAACACCTAGTTCATCAACACGCTCACGGATTTCAGTGATTGAATTTGGTTGTTTATCTAATGGTGCATAACGAAGACTACTGTCTACAAAGTCACCAACACGTCCACCTTCTCTGAGCTGTTTAACAATTTCGTCGTAGCTATTAGCGACACGATATAAGCCCTTGGTTTCATCTGTACCGATAACAGCGTTGATTTCACCCATAGCAACTTTATGAGCTGTGGCATGATCGCCAGACTTACGCATTTCATTACGATAAGCCTTTGTATATCGATCAGTTTCTCTACGAACACCTGTATGGTAACTACCTGGCATTGAACCTTGAAAAGCGTAACCACCAGTGAGACGCTCTCTTAAATCAGCTTTAATGACACTTTCCGCTTCAGCTAGGTTATCTTTGGTTGGAGCAACTACTGCACGGACTTCTTTAGCCTTGTCAATATATTCACTGAATTCTTCACCCTCCAGGCCAGAATCACGTACATGCCTTTCTTCTAAAGTACCAGCTGCATAAAGCTCATCTAACCTGTTTCGTTGTGTTTCTAATAGTTGAGAATCAGCAGTTATATTTATATTAGAACGAAGTAGTGAAGCCAGCTTCGTGTATCCGTTAGCTTCAGCACGTTTGGCTTCGTCTGCTAGTTGTGTGCTAGTAGCATCATCAATGGTTCCATCACGTTTGTCTTGATCAAAAGCCTCATGGAAACTATTTATCAACTTAATTTCGTTGATTTCACGCTTAGTATCATCTAACTTTTCAGCAGCAAGTTCACTTTTTGCACGATCTTGAACAATCTCGTTGTAAGAAACGGAATTACGTTGACGGAAAGTGCTTTGGTTACCTAGCTGGTCTGTAAACGTAGTATCAGCAAACTTCTCAAACTCAGCATCAGTAAATAGATTAGCGTCAGTAAAAAGTTCTTTTATTGCAGCTACGGCTTTAGAACGGTCACCACCCTCATTGATAGCAACAGTATTAGCGTAACTGTGGATAAGGTCTGGTGTACGGAATGTCAACGCTTCTTCGCGTGCAGCCGCAACCATTAGACCGTTAAGAATCTCATTCTGCGCTTTAAGAGATTCACCGTAGTACTTAGATACCTCTGTACCTTTTTGTTTTACAAGTTGGCCAAGTAAAGGTTGACTTAATCTCTCTGCATATGGAGCAAGTGTTTCATCATAAGCCTGTTCAAATACAGCTTTTTTTTCAGCAGCGGAAAGTTGAGCAAATTGCTGACGGCTAATAGTTTCGCCGTTAAAGTTGTATTCTGTTTTATTTTTAAACTCTAATGAAAAATTTTGAAATTGCTTAGTGGCTTGTGCAAAGTTTACTTTAGCCTGTACACCAGCGGAGATATCAAGAAGTTTTTGACCTTCTTGTAATTGATATCCGCTTTCTTTAAAAGCTTTTGCTGTAGCAAAGGTTGAAATAATAGCATTATTTGCTGTATCAACAACAATCTTGCTACCAATCTGGTTACCAACATAAGCGTCAGTCAGCTCACCACTTTGCAGAATTTCATTAGCAGCTGCCTGATCACTGGCATCCTTAGCTTCTTTTACCTGACCAATTACCTTTGCAGCTGTGGCACTAGCACCAACAAGAAAGTCAGCAACCTGATTAACAACAGCAGCGGTGGTAGGCTTATTTGCATCTAATGCTGCAATACGTTTGAGATCTTGTACCTCTCGTGCAGCATTTGCTTGTAAGGATTGATTATAACGATCTTTTTGTCTTTGATCGTATCCATAGTTTTCATTTAGTTGTTGGCGCTGCGACCTGATATTTTCTTGAAGCTGCTTTAATTTAGCTACTTCAAAGTCACGTTCAATCTGCTGCTTTGCTTGAAGTCCTCTTAAGAACTGTTCGTTTTGCTCAAGTATTTTGCGAGATTGATCCGATAATACTATCGGGTTAAATGCAGTGCCTTGGGCGTACCCACGATACTGTACTGGTTGCATGATCTAGTTATACATAAATGGCATTTGTGAGAATTTAGTCAAGCCTGCGCCACCAGCTGCAAGACCAGTACCAACAGCTGTAGCAGTACCAACGGTCATTGAACCTAAAAGTCCACCTGCAGCGGCAGTACTAGCGACACCACCTGCAACAGCGGCACTCGCACCTAAGGTGAACGGAATAGCAGCAATACTCAGAGCAGCACCACCAATCATCAAGGCTTGGCTAAGACCACTCTGGGTTGGAGGTGGTACGTATTGAGCTTGGTAAGCAGGAGCTGGAGCAGCACCAGGGCGAGGCTCAATATATTTAGGTAGTGGTACGTCATAAGGTGCTTTAGCATCAGCAGCAAACTCAGGAGGCAACATACGTGCAGCATGAGCGTTGTAATCGGCTTTGTATTTAGCTTGTTCTAAAGAAAGCAATTGATCATCTATAGCTGCAACAGTACTGACAAGAGACGCACCAAGGCGCTTCTTATTCATTGTTAGTTGTTCCCTAGACAAACCAATAGCATAAGCAATCTCATCAAGCTGTTGGTCAGCTTCAGCTGTACCACTAGTAAATTGATTTGAAGCAATATCACCTAGAAGAGTTTCTTGCGTGTCAAGTCTTTCCCCTTCAGTGGTGTCAGCTGTTGTTTCAGCTGTAAGACGGTTACCACGTGTCTCTAGTTGATCAAGGGCAGCGGTTTCTCTTAGCTTACTGATTTGATCTTGAAAACCAATAGCAGCCTTACGGTTAGCTATAACACTCTGAGCACCAGAATATTCCTTCTGTGCAAAGAAAGCTTGGTTTGTTAGTCGTGCAACGTTAATACCACTAAGTGCAAGTGTTGTTTGAAGCGTACGATCAGCAGATTTACCTTTACGACCTCTTGCCTTTGCTTGTCCTATGCGAGCAAGAGTTTCAATACGTTGCCCTTGTTTTTGGAAAGCAATGTTAGCTAACTGTGAGTCACGATTAAGGAGTGCTCTAGCATCCTCTAGGTCTGCTGCAGCAAGCTGATTTTCAATAATCAGATCGGTTTGTTTGCGGACTTCCTGAATCTCTGTTTCTTGAGTAGTAATATCAGTCTTGTCTTCTTCACGTAGAGATGCACGTCTGGTAAGAGCATCACGTGCACGCTGGATAGAAAGGGCATCACTACGTCTTTGAGTCCCACCCTCACCGTATTGGTTTGCTATGTCCGTCTTACGACGCTGAACAGTATCCCTATCAAATGATGCTCTATCAAACTCTTGTGTGAATGCACGATCTTGATCAACTATTTGATCTTCATAGCTACGCAGTGTTGAGTCAAATTGAGAATCAAGTCCTGATTTGGCACGATTAAATTCTGCCTCGTTTACTTTTAACTGCTCACGATACCGTTCTTCTGCTGTATCAAACGCACGTAGTTGTGCGTCCTTCTGCATATCAGAAACCTGCAGCGCGTCTTTAAACTGATCTTTTTGTATTTGATCAGTAAGCGTTTTGTTTTGTTTATCGGAATATTGACGCAGATAAAAGTTATCCATTGCGTTGAAATAATCCAACGCTTGTTGTTCATTTCTAGCTTGTGTGGCTGCCTGCGCCGCAGCATTTTGTGCCTTTACCGCATCTGCGTTAGATGCCATTACAGTCTCCTATAATACTTAGTTGAATAGTTACCCTCCCACATAGCAGAGTTAAGTGCCACAGCAAATGGCGTGTCACTGAAAATAGTCATGTCGTAACTAGTATTACGACGTAAAACTGGAATAGTAAACAACGATGATTCACTTAAAGGTACAGCATTCATGTTGGTGTAATCAACAATTTGTACTTCACCAGTTTGACTTTGATCAGACTCGCCTGAAGGTTTAATTTTGAAGCTAAGGTTACCAGACAAGCCAATACTAAACTTCACCCTAGAGATGATTAAGTAAGCAGTATAGTCAATCATATCTTCATCACGACGTACAAAAATATGTGGCATCTGCACCTCAAAAGGCATCTTATAACCAACCTTTAAATTCAAGCTTGAATAATCATTAGCTCCTGCAATAACAAAATAATTATTACCACCAGTAGTTAGTGTTGATTCTACCTTCAGCTGTAGACCACCATCAGAAACAACAAAAGGTGTTAATGAAGAATCTAAAGCAAAGGGAACCTGAACTCTTGTCTTATTACTGACATATGTATTGCCAGAAGAATCAGCAATCATGTCAAAGAACAAATTCTCAGCAGGTAATGAATTGGCTGTAATTTGGCTGACAGTTGGTAGGTTATTAAGCTCAGTTGAAAGTAAAACAAGACCACCTTGGAACTTAACTACACTTACAATTTTATCTTTGTCACTATGGAAGAACTGAACATTGCCAGGTAGCTTCCAGCTATACCAGGCTCTCATGAGTTGCTGATCACCCTCTACATAAGTCCTATAAAAATAGACTTCTTTGGCAGATTGACCATATAGACCAATAAAAGAGTTTTGTGTATCAGCTACAATTGAAGTAACAGTCTGTGGAATGTATTGTGAAACAAACTTACCTAAATCAATAAATAAAGGACTTGCGCCTTGACCTTGTGTCTGCATACCAAACACACGACAATACGAAGTAGATTTATTGACAAAGGTGATTGTCGTACCAGTTTCAACAGGATGTACATCTTCATCAACTTCATAACTAGAGATTGATTTGATGACAGCCTGAGCAGGTGTCAAAACAGCAGTATCAGAAAACAGCATAAACTGCTGTGACCCACTAAATAAAACAATACCTTGCTGTACAGGTACTGCAGAGGTAAGCGTAACTGGACGCTGACTACCACAAGTTAAATCGACAGGATCACTATCAATCTGGACAATAGCTGATTTACTAAAGAAGTTATATGTTTCATTAGGAACACCTAGTATTACATTATCTTCAGATAGAAAGCCTAATCTATTGTTAGCAAAAAAAGAAAAATTTAGCTTCTTACCAATGAAGCTAGGGTTTGGATTGGTAGTAGTGTCACCAACAAGTCTTTGACTCCAGGTATTAGCCTCAAATGTAAACGCATTGAGAGCCGTTCTACGCAGCCTGTGCGGCATAGTAGAAGCATCAATAGATATAGCAATATTAGGTTGGTGAGATTCATTCCAAGTAGTGCCATCTGATTTGACATAGTAGTCATCTTCAGCAGCACTCGTATTAGAAATCTTATATACGTTGTTATTATTAGAACTAGCAGCAGGTAAGTTAGCAATACTATCAACAGTACCGGTCAAGGATCCAGACAAAGCTGCAGACATAGCAGTTATTTTTGTCTTGTTCAAAACAATAATCTGGTCCTGTTTACTGATGACATGAAATTGATTATGTGCGTTACCAGTAACAGTAAGGTATCCCTGGCTAGTACCGCTAGTAACGGTAACAGCGGTGCCATCGCTGACATTCCACATCTTTACAGCAGTGCTAATAATCGCACCTACATATTGCTCAGTGGAAGAGTATCTATAGTAAAACCAATGAGCATTATCATATGTGGTGTTATTGATGATATTAGCAATAAACTTCAGCCCAGGTCTTTTGATTAAACCTACCGTAGGATCAGGATAACCGTTAATAATTTCCTTGACCTGATTTACCTCCTTTTGTACATCAGGTTGTGTAGAGACACCACCCAGGAAATTAGGAATCTGTTGAGTGATGTTTGCCATTAGTATCGATAAAGTGCGGTATAGGGTTGGTAGCTGTTGTAGAAGTTGCCACCATCAGGATGACCAAAGTATGTATAGTCACCTTGATTACATTCGTATTCCAAAGCTTGAGCACGGGCATATGCTTCACGCTGTGATAGCAGTTGGAACTGCGTAGGATCACCTACAATACGGCTACTAAAGATTGCAGCAGCTCTAGCTACAATGTAATCACGAATTGGTTTTGGAAGATCGCCCCAGTCGTAGAAATAAACTACGTCTACTTCAGGAGTTGAGTCCCACTCAAATGTGTGGTTCTCTCTGTCATACAAATATCCGTCTCTGCGGACTGTATCTTTACTCCGGTTATCATGATTATCTGATAAGTCAATTTGCAAAACGTTATCAGGGATTTGTATTTTTTTTGTTGTACTATCAGGTGCAAAAGTACTCAGGTGATTCTCCCTATTGAAAGTCCAACCTTCAGCCTGCACACCACGCGACACTTGAGTGAGCGTTTCAAAAGCGAGCGCAACGTCCGGGTTAGTAGCTTCTAATTGAGTGACAGGAGTTTGACCTACAGACATGAGCATCTCATTAACTGCATCTAACTGAGCAGTTGTAGGTGAAGTTGGAAGCGCCATAAAGAGACCTTATGAATGAATAAAAAAAAGGGACCCCGAAGGATCCCTTGTGTATAAATAAAATCAGAATGCAGAAGGAGCAGAAGCACCTACATACAGCTCAACAGAAGCTGCAGGGTTCAGATAGTCTGCGCCACAGGCCAAGCGGCCGAGCATCACGTCGCCTTGGTAGACCACGGACACGTCGCCACTGGTAACTTGCACCTGAGGACCGATAGCTTCGACCATACCGGCTGCTTCCTTTTGGAAGATCAGACCGCAGGACTTAGCACCGACTTCAGAAGCAGTACCGTAATCGTTGTTGATACCAGTCTGAGCGCCAGAAGCGTCTTCCAGGGTTTCGCCAACGAAGGAACCGACATTGGTCGGAGAGGTCACGCCAGTAGTACCACCATAAGCAGTACCGTACTTACCCAGGAACGGAATGTTCATGGACTTGTAGATCTTGATACCAGCGATCTCGATGATGCCTTGACCAGACTGCAGAGCAGCGCCTTGTGCATCACGGTTGATCAGGCCGTTGGAACCAACAGCTTGGATCAGTTCGTAGTACTGACGGGGGTTCAGTACAGCGACACGTCCATCACCAGACACACCCTTTTCATCGAGTGCAGCCGCTGCGTCGTAGAAGGCTGACACCAGTGCAGTGGAGGAATAAGCATCAGAATCGTTTGTGGTAGCACCCACGCGGATCTGAGTACCACCAGGCTCAACGAAGCCAGTCTTGGTGATAGGAGATGCCTGACGTGCACCACGTGCAACAGCACGGAATGCAAGACGGTCATACTTTTCAGCCAGGGCATAGCCGATCTTGCGGGAGATCTCGCTACGCAGGTCGTAGTGGCTGAGAACTTCGTCAAGGTTGTAGACGAAGGCTGAGCTGATCAGAAGGTCATCAACGGTGATGGTCTTCTCGGCCACCGGAGGTGCACCATCGCTGTTACCCAGGATGCTGTTACCAGGCGTGTGGAACTCAGACTTTGTGCGACCTGTGTAGATAAACTGCAAAGACTTGCCGCTCTTCAAGGTACGCTTCATGATCAGATCCCGAGCAATCGTGTTGTTCTGGAATCCTTTGAACATCTCACCGCTAAAAAGCTTGAGATAAAGAGCGCGGGCATCACCCGTGCTATTAGCCTGACCCGGCCGTGTAAGGCTAGTGGTCAGCGTAGAATTTTGTTGTGCCATTACTATGGATAATTAAATATAGACAGGACTAAGATCTTAGAAAAAGTGAAAGGGCTTTTTACGATTACCTTTCATGCAAACTTGTGGTCTATCCCACCGTCTAGACGGCTAAGGGTATCCTCGTAAGGGCCAAAGCCAATACCAGGGAGGTCCGACTCTGAGGTGCCTCCCAAGCTGTTACTCCTCTTCAGGAGTTTCTTCTTCAGTTTTGTCTTCTTCTTTTTTCTCAGGCTCAGGACCATAGCTGGTGACATAAGCCTTAAGTACATTTGATTGTTGTGACATCAGAAATTAATATCAGAGTTTTGAAGCTTTTCAAGGACATCATTGCGATATGCAGGATCACTGTCATAACGAGGGTCGTTCATGGCAGCTACAAGTTCTGGCTGACTACGGAATTGGTTTTTCTCTGGATTAGCAGCAGACTTACCCGTAAGTAGTTGACCATCAGAACCAACTGAATCCTTGTATTGAGCTACAAGTGCTTTAACAGCAAACAACACAGCAGCTGGATCACCTTGATCCATTACACGGTCATACATTTCCACTTCTTTGGGTTCCATGTTTGATGACGCCCAAGTGACCATCTGTTGATAGCCTTCAGTACCACCAGCTAGACCATGTAGATAGTTAATATCCTCTTGTGTAAGAGTTGAAGGTTGATCTTCAGATTCAGATTTGTCTTCCTGTTGATTCTCAGGTGTTTCTTCCTGGGGTTCTTCAACCTGTTCTTCTGGTTGTTCCTCTTCTTTAGTGCCAAGCTTTTGCTGCAGCTCAAGATAAGCTTTTTCCAAATCACCAGCAGATTTATATTTACCAGCAAGAAGCTGATTCTGGTCAGCTTCCATCTGCTCACCTACTTCCAAAGCCTCCTGTTCAGCTTCATTTAATTCAGTAGGTGCTGGCTCTTGATACGAAAGTGTTTCACTCATTGGGTAGATTATTCTGGTTGTTCAGTAGCCATAGCTTCACGTTGTTGATCAACCTGAGCAAACCGGCTAGCTTGTTGTGTAAGCGCCATGTCTTGTTCTTGCGCTTGTTGTTGCTGACGCTCTTGTTGGATCTCTTCCATACTGCGTACAAGATTTAGAACATCAATTCCTTGTGATGCAGCAAGACGTTTGATAACTTCTTCAGGGTTAATGAAGTTCATAATCGCCTCTGGACCCATGGTCTGTGCAATCGTCTGCATAAACATTTGCAGGCTTTCACGGTCTTGACCACGACCTAATGCATTGACACCAGCCACAATGGTTGGTCTGACAATACGTTTAGGGAGCTTTGGAATTTCACCAGCCTTCTGCAGAACACTGAGCTTACGGTTGAGATACGGTACTAGGAACTCAACAGTCAGCAGACTAAACAGTCCACCAAGTTGTTGCTCTAGCTCCATCTGTGTCATCCGTACTTCTTCAGCAGTCGTACGTTCTGATTGACGAACAGTCAACACAAGAAATGCTTCAGAAAGACGACGTTCAAATTGTTGAATCATGTTGTAGGCAGTAGCAAAGTCAGCTGTCTTACCAACCTGCACAACACCAATGTCATCAGGTCGTCCCTGAATGATTGCTCCGTTGCCTGCACTAGCCAGTGTGGCGGGCTTTGTAGAGCTTGATGGGGATACAGTAAAGACAACCTTTGCGGCTGCTGCAGAGCCTTCTATGACTGCCTGAGAGAGTGCCTCAAGTGACTTCAAATCACCAAGGAATTCTTCTACACGGCCACGTCCATAAGCCTCATCATCAACAGAATTAAAGCGAAGAGGCAACCAAGGATTTGTATCTACAGGAGATTTACCTTGAGAGCCAGGAATGATTTCATCATAGACTTCCTGATGCCAGACAAAACGATTGTTGTCACGTTTGATATGTGTGTAGATATCACACGTGTCATTAGGTCCACTGTACTCATCATCAATTTTTGGTTCCTTCAACTTGATTGATTCAGGAAGGAGCTGCTTACTAATATTTTCTTTGGTGACTATTTCAATAACATTACCAAGACCATCCCTATCGACAACATAACGGTTAATCGGATAGAGCTTTAGCTTTTCCTTGTCCATGTAGATAAGCGCATTACCAGCAACCACAAGATGCTTCAATGCTTGGTGTACAACTACACGATCATCAGAAGCCGCAATGGATTCCATCATCGTGCGTTCGATCTTCGCAAAGGACAAGTCAAGTTCAGACTTAATCCTTGGATCTAATTCACCAGAAAGAATTGTAGTTTCATCAATTTGAAGTTTGAAGAAACTTGTTTGTGGAGGCAGGAGAGCCAGCATCAATTTTGAAGCCAACGTAGTGACACCCTTAGCTCCAACTGATTGCCAAGGACACCTAAGTTGCTTATGTGTTGATGTGTCTCCATCACGCTTTACAAGATAAGGAAGAGTCAACTCAGCAGATTGAATCGCTTGCTGAAGGAATTGATCTCGTTCGCTACTCAAATAATCATATCTACTTTTTGCAGTCATTACTCAATGCTTAGTTGTGTTTTACCTGATGTGATATATGTATCCTTGCTCAACCTTGATGAATTAGCCAGTTTGCTTTTGATACTACCCATCCGGGCTCGACGAGTAATAGGATCTGATTTCAAACCAGTACCTATTTCTAGTTTGTCGCTAAAACTATCGGATTTTATTTCTGTAGGATACTCATCAGTAGTAGGTTTAAATTTACCATATTTGGTTAATGTAAGTCGTTTAAGAGTTCCGTCTTTGTTAGTCTGAATTTTTTTGTACTCACCACCAATTTTAAACTCTTTAATCTGCCCACCTTTTTCTGTCAAACCACGCTTAGAATAATCCTCCTTTTTTTTATCACCTCTAATACTATCAGCAGAATAGTCCTGACGTTTTGCTTGTGGTTCTTTAAATTCCACACCATCAATCTTTCCTTTTGAATCATATACATTATCTTTTACGATGCCTAATTTTTGAAGAGATGTTTTAGGATTGTATCCCTCGATAGTTGCATCATAATCAATAATTTTAATATCTGCATAAGCGCTATCGTCATATCGGTGACCTGGTAAGTTACCAATTTTTAAGGTTTTGCCATCGTAGGTTTTGATAGCAAGGCCGTCTTTATCAAAGGCGATTCCTTCTTTATAACCATCATCATCATCAACACGTGTATAACCACCAACCTTAGCTGCTTCGTCAATTTTAAGCTGTTCTGCCTGTGCTGCTTCAGCTTTCGCTTTATTAGCAGCAGCAGTATCTTCTTTGGTTTTAGATTTAACTAATTCATAAAGTCCACCAGGCTTACCCTTTGCATTACCAGACCAAAGTTTCTTTGGATTGTCCTTTAAATACTGGAGAATTTCAGAGTATTTAACACCAGCAGCTAAATTTGCTTCTAAATCTTTGTGGCCAAATCTGTCTTTACTGTTGCCATACTTTAGTTTAATTTTAGCCATTGTTGTCTTCGAGTCGGTTTACTAACCACTCCACAACAGAACGTTGGCCAGAGCGGTACATGATCTTTTCGATTGAATCATCAGGCGAAGGATTGATTGGTGGGAATCGATCTTCCATTTCAGATAGTACGCCTCTAGCCTCCATTCCGAAGACCTCAAGCATATTGGGGGAGATTGACATTGCTATGTTCAA